>OGPO01000089.1_pt1 | contig 79309 bp, 66 predicted proteins | sample 1553041 | NCBI WGS metagenome assembly OGPO01 (sample SAMEA2580281, study PRJEB22360) | human gut metagenome | biome: human gut; feature: human-associated habitat; material: faeces | place: Denmark | collected 2008/2010 | reverse complement strand
CACTGTTCCGTTAAAGGAATTTGACTATAACGCAGAAGTGGAGCTTATCAACCCTGTGGCTGATACGGTAGCAACCGCTACATTTCAAGGTGCAGATGTTGACTGGTATATCAAGGCAGATGATATTGTTTTAAAGAACAGGCAGACAGGAAATAACCATGCTCCAAACAATCCACAACAAGGAAAGAAATAGAAACCAAACTCTTTTACAAGTTGTATAATTAGTAGTATAATATTTTCTATGAATATGTACAGGAAGAATATCTAAAAATATATGGAAAGGAAGATATTATATGACAGAATTACAAACTTTAAAAGAGGAATGTTCGAAAAAAGAAAAAATCGTAGAAGAATTAAATGGAAAGCTGTGCCAGAAGATAATATTACGAGATTTGAATATTTTGCAATCCAGCGATTCCAGCATTACTTCTGGTAGCGATAAAAACAAGTTTTTTAAAGATAAACTTATAATTACAGTTACTTCAACAGGAATGTTAGAAATTGAGGACAGACGAGGTTCTACTTTTTTATGGGGATTTGAAGTTCAACATGATAAGGCAATCCGTATAGGTAATGCTTTTGAATTTAATAAGAAAGTATATACTGTTCCCTATTTAAAAGAATCGGAAGCAACCGCTTCTATGCTTGAAAAGGTGAAAGAAGTTCTTGGTGAATTTGATAATGCAATTTCTACTTTGAAATCAGATATTTCATTAGATACATGGACATACAAATATTATGATTGCCATGAGGAAGTGACTTGTAATTCACTTCAAGATGTTTTTGCAACCGTTTTAAAAAGAAAATATTAAAATGCCACTATGGTGATTTAAATTATAAGCAGTAAATTCTACGGAGTTTGCTGCTTTTTTCATGGAAAGGAGGATTTTATATGCCACAATTTAATAAACATGGGAATCGTATCAGAGCCAGTGACAAATCGCTGGTTTTTCGTTTCTCTGCTGGTTCGCTGCTTTTGCTGTTCCTTATTGTGTTTATGCTGCTGAACCTAAAAACAATCATTACTACTGATTGGAAAGCAATCACACTTTTTCAAGATGGCAGCGTCCATTTTTCGGTCACACCATATGGGATAGTTACGGTCATAGTGTCAGTTCTGGTGTGTGCTGTTGCTGTTATGCTGTACCGCAGATTCCAGTATGATAAGGTAAAGCAGCTCTTTCACCGTCAAAAGCTGGCACGCATGATTTTAGAGAATGGCTGGTACGAATCGGAAACGACACAGGAAAGCGGATTCTTCAAGGATTTACCAACAACCAGTAAAAAAGAGAAAATCACCTATTTTCCTAAACTGTATTACCGTATGGATAACGGACTGTTGTATATCCGTACAGAAATCACATTGGGGAAATATCAAGACCAGCTCCTGCACTTGGAAAAGAAACTGGAAACAGGCTTGTACTGTGAGCTGGTTTCTAAAGAATTAAAAGACAGTTACGTTGAATATGTGCTGCTCTATGACACTATCGCAAACCGTATCACCATTGACGAAGTACAGGCTGAAAATGGCAGCCTGCGTCTGATGAAAAATGTCTGGTGGGAGTATGACAAGCTCCCACATATGCTGATTGCTGGCGGTACTGGCGGCGGTAAAACTTACTTTATCCTCACTATCATTGAAGCTCTGCTCCGCTGCAATGCGGTCATGTATGTGTTAGACCCTAAGAACGGTGCGAGACGTTTCTACTTGAAAAGAGTAGACACTGCACAATCAATTAAAATTGTGTTGGAGAACTGAACACACGAACAGTCGAATGATGGGGTAACGCCCTGAAAGGCTACTTTAATACTCCGACTGGCAGGATTATGAGTAAACATAGGTCTGTCAGAAGCTCGGTGAAGTCGGCAGAGAGATACCGTAAGAGTTACCTATCGCTATCTGACCTTGCAGACTTGGGAACGGTCATGGGAAATGTCTACCACACGAAAGACGATATGATTGACTGCGTCAATGCCTTTTATGAGGGCATGGTCACACGCTCGGAAGAAATGAAACTGCACCCGAACTATCGTACAGGGAAAAACTATGCCTATCTGGGGCTTGCTCCACAATTCCTTATCTTTGATGAATATGTGGCGTTCTTGGAAATGCTCACGACAAAGGAAAGCACCGCCCTGTTAAGCCAGTTAAAGAAAATCGTCATGCTCGGTAGACAGGCTGGATACTTTCTGATTGTGGCTTGCCAGCGTCCAGACGCAAAGTATTTCGGGGACGGTATCAGAGATAACTTTAACTTCCGTGTGGGGCTTGGTCGCATGAGTGAACTCGGCTACGGTATGCTCTTTGGAAGTGATGTGAAAAAGCAGTTTTTCCAGAAGCGAATCAAAGGGCGTGGATATTGTGATGTGGGAACAAGCGTCATATCTGAATTTTACACTCCCCTTGTACCCAAAGGCTATGATTTCTTAGGTACGATTGGGAAACTTGCACACATAAGGCAGGACGGACAGGTGGCGTGCGGAGCGAAAGCCACAGGTACGGACTAGCCTTGCTGGTGTGGCGGTAGCCACGCCAGCATATATCAAGCCCCTCGGTATCTAACAGAGGGGCACAAATCACAAGGAAACATACACAAAAGTTACCGATTCTTGGCTGAAATCAAGCGTTTGGTAGCTTTTTTTACTGCTGTGACATCGGATATAAAATGTCACAGTTTTTTCGTAAAGGGGGTATCGCACTGAATGATACAGAGTGGATACAGGATTTTGCAGACAGACGTTTGCAGTACGGTGTATCCCAGACGAAACTTGCGGTCATGGCTGGAATCAGCCGTGAACATTTAAGCCGTATCGAATCCGGCAAGGTGGCGGTCACAGAAGAAATGAAAGTGAAACTTTTGGAAGCTCTGGAAAAATTCAATCCAGAAGCACCGCTTACCATGCTGTTTGATTATGTGAGAATACGGTTTCCGACACTGGATATTGGACACATCATTAAGGACATCTTAAAGCTCAATATCCAGTACATGATACATGAGGAGAAAAGAAATACTGAATTTTGGACAGAACCTTTATAACTGGTTTTTAAGCAACGCACAGAGCCTTGTGTTGATGGCGATTGTTGTTATCGGTATCTACTTGGGATTCAAGCGTGAGTTTTCCAAACTTATCGGATTCTTGGTAGTTGCCTTAGTAGCCGTTGGTCTTGTATTCAATGCGTCCGGCGTAAAAGACGTATTGTTACAGTTATTCAATAAGATTATTGGAGCGTAAAATTAGTATTGCTATTGTGCGGACATTTGTATATAATAAAGATAGATGGAAATACTACTCACGAAAGGAGATGTTTTATATGGCTACAAAATCAGCAAATTTATATGCAAGGATTGAACCAGATGTCAAAGAAAAAGCAGAAAGTATCCTGTCTACACTTGGTATCCCTGCTTCCAGTGCTATCAATATGTTTTATAAACAGATTATCTTACAAAGAGGACTTCCGTTTGAAGTAAAAATACCATCTGCCAGACCTGTTGACATCAGCACATTATCAGAAGCAGAGTTCAATGAAGAATTGGAGAAAGGATATGCGGATATGCAGGCTGGACGGACAAAAAATGCGAAGAAAGCCTTTACTGACATTCGCAAGGATTATGGCTTATGATATATGAAGTAGAAGTATCCGAACAGGCTGACAGTGATTTGAGAGGAATTTTTGAATATATTGCTTTTGAATTGCAATCGCCGGAAAATGCAAGCGGACAACTTGACCGTCTGGAAGAACAGATATTAAGTCTGGATACGATGCCAGAGCGTTATCGAAAATATGAAAAAGAACCGTGGAAAAGTCGTGGACTTCGTGTATTACCAGTAGACAATTATGTGGTACTTTATATTCCAGATAGCGATAAAAAGGTTGTAACAATACTTAGAGTAATGTATGCCGGACGGGACATAGGCAATCAGTTAAATCTCCACACAAAGCAATAAAGGATATGATTTAAAGCAGTCTTTCATTTATGATCGACTGCTTTTTTCATATTCAAAATTAAAAAGAAAGGACTGAATTACGATGGAAGAATGTAGCGTATTGATTGAAACGACCAAATCAGCAGAGGATAAAACCTCTCGCTGGTTTGATTTACCCATTGATTATGAGCTGTTCCGTGACCTGCTCGGCGTGGAAGCTGACAGCAAAGATTATCAATATTGAATTTTCTGCTCTATCCGAAAAAGGAAAGAAATACTTTAATCTGGAAGCCTACGCCCATGAGCTGGAAGAAAAAGGATGTTATGCGGTCTGCAACAATGGTATGTTCAAGCTCTGATGGTGGGTATTGCTTATGGCAGATTTTATGAATACGATGAGTGAAAGGAAGTGACCGCTTATGATTGATGATATGCAAGTCTATATAGCCAATCTTGGCAAATACAACGAGGGAGAACTGGTCGGGGACTGGTTCTCTTTTCCGTTGGACGAAGAAGTGATTGCAGAACGTATCGGCTTAAATGCGGAGTACGAAGAATACGCAATCCATGATACGGACAACTTCCCGATGGAGATTAGCGAATATATCTCCATTTCGGAACTGAACCGTATCTATGAGCAGTTAGAAGAATTACCAGATTACCTGTTGGACGACTTGGACAGTTTCGTATCCTATTATGGAAGTCTGGAAGAACTGGTGGAGCATAAAGATGACATCATTCTGTATTCCGGCTGTGAAACTATGACCGATTTAGCCTACTATCTGATTGACGAAGAACAGTCACTCGGAGAAATCCTGTCCTCTTTACAGAACTATATTGACTATGAAGCCTACGGGCGTGACCTCGATATAGAGGGGACATTTATTGCAACGAACGCTGGTATCTTTGAGGTACTGCGTATAAGAACTTTACCGCCATTGATACCCACACGGTACATGAAAAAGAAATCATTCAGCTAAGATTGAACGATACCAACGGTATTGAGAATTTCGTCAAGAACTTTGCGAAAGCCTATTACTCATGGGATACCAACAAAGAAACGATTGAAGCAAGGACAACGGAAATCAGTAAATACCTTACCAAAGAATTACAGGACTTGAACGCCGATACCATCAGAACGGATATACCAACCAGTGCGACTGTTACAAATGTGCTGGTCTGGAATATAGAACAGTCTGGAACGGACGATTTTACCGTTGCCTACGAAGTAGATCAGCAGGTAAAAGAGGGAGAACAGACACAGGCAGTCACAGAAAACTACACAGTGACCGTTCATGTGGATAAGGACGGTGCAATGGTCATTACCCAGAATCCTACCCTTGCTCCGGCGGTACAGAAATCAAAGTATGAACCGAAAGCACAGAAAGCCGATGTCAGTGTCAGCTCCGATTCAGTCAAAGACGCTACCTCTTTCTTGGAAACATTCTTTAAGCTGTACCCGACAGCTACGGAAAAGGAACTTGCCTACTATGTCAAAGACGGTGTGCTTGCTCCTGTATCCGGCGACTATGTCTTTTCAGAACTGGTAAACCCTGTCTTTACCATAGACGGCGACAACCTCAAGGTCAGCGTGTCCGTAAAGTATCTGGATAACAAGTCGAAAATGACGCAAATCTCACAGTATGAGCTTGTGCTTCATAAGGACGATAACTGGAAGATTGTAGAATAAGTTTGTAAAAAATGCTAAAAGAATATCATGGTAAATAATTTATAAAAAGTTATTTACCATGACATTATTTTTGAATCAAATATTGTTCTCCCCAATTACATAGTTCATCAAGAATGGGTGTCAGTGTTTCCCCGAATTTTGTTAAAGAATACTCTGTTTTTGGAGGAACAACTGGATAAACCTTACGGTTAATAAGTCCATCTTTTTCAAGCTCTCGAAGCTGTTGAGCTAGCATTTTATCAGTCGCTTTCGGAATTAGTTTATGAATTTCATTGTACCGTAACGTTTTGTTCATTAAATGCCATAAAATAACAGCTTTATATTTTCCACCAATAAGTTGAATGGTTGCCTCAACTGGACAGCTAAAACCACAACAATTATTTCCCATAATATCTTCACTTCCTTTTTGGATAGTATATTACAAAATAGTGCGTTCTTGTATAAAAATACTATTTCAGATAGAATTATAGTACAGGTTGACCTAATATACAAGAATTAAGGAGATTTTAATATGTCATTATTAGATATTGCTAAGAAAAGATATTCTGTTAGAAAATATGAAGATAAACCAGTTGAAAAAGAAAAGTTAGAAAAAATACTTGCTTGTGCTCATGTTGCACCAACTGCGGCGAATTTACAGCCGGTTAAATTGTTAGTGGTACAGGACAAAGAGCGATTAAAAAGCATTGCTAAAGCTGGAAATATTTACAATGCTCCACTGGCAATTATCGTTTGTGCAGACCATTCAAAGGCATGGACAAGACCTTTCGATAATAAACAGACGACAGATATAGATGCTTCTATCTTAACAGATCATATGATGTTGCAGGCGACAGAATTAGGATTAGGAACTGTATGGGTATGCTTTTTTAAACCAGATGTAATCAAGAAAGAATTTCAGTTACCGGATAATTTAGAGCCTATCAATATTTTGGCTATCGGTTATGGAAAAGGTATTGCAGAAGATTCAGAACGTCATTCAGAAACACGTATTCCTATGGAAGAATTAGTTTCTAATGATTATTTATAAATTTGGACAGAGATTATAGGTTGGGACAAAAGGCTTGCGTCATACTCTATATAGTATGCTCCGCAAGCCTTATTTCCATATATTCTATTTTGTTGTAGCTTTAAAAAGTCGTTCTGTACCGCTAATTTCAGCTAAGACAATATCCGTCATTAAGTGGTTGATGAGTAATAAGCCCTAAAAGCATAGTAGCTGATTTTGATAACATATATTTCACACTCCTTGACAAATACAATGATTTAAGAAACTCTATATATAGAGTGGTATTATATTATTCTAGTTTGATTATAACACGAATATCTGGAAAATGAAAGAGAGGAGGACTGACAAATGAACAAAACAAAAGAAAGACCAACCTCACAGCCGATAACGGTAATATAGATAAATTATCTGCAATGTTATCTTGTGGTCATGCTACTGCAAGAAAGATTGGAGAACAGGCAGGAGCAAAAATTGTGATTGGACGTAGGGTTCTTTATTCGGTAGAAAAAGTTAAAAATTACCTCTCATATCTGGAAGAATAACACCCTTTTTCATTTATGTTTCTTGTGATATATGGTATAATATTTATAGGTGCGAGCTGTGAAATCAGCATAGTTGATTTCCCCTAGCGAGCGGAAGAAATTCTGTACGCTTTGGTAAGCTGATAATCATACAATAGGAAAAAAAAATCCTATCAGGTAAGGTCTAGCCAACCGCCTGTACCGAGTCCTTGGAACCGAAATGGTAACATTAGGTTTAAGCGTAGGACAGGGAGCAACAGAGCCGAAACGAAAGTGAAGTGATTGAGCTGGGAAATTATTATGAGGTTGGAAATGGTCGATGTGCTCTATTACACAGCAGACAATACTGTTATGACCGATATGGCAAGGTTATAGCGGCATCCCCCAGTCTGAGAGCTTGGCGAGGTTGATGATAAGTATGTTATCGGAACAGCTGAGATCCTGTCATTTCCTTAAAAAAGGTATGGAAACCAAAACAAAGAAATGCGTTAGGAATCCAAATGAATGGCAGGAAGTCCGACACAGCCATATTATCGCAGAAGTCTGTGAAAGCAGATGGAGAAAAGGGCTGTGCACTTTATAGCTTCAAGAACAAAGAACTATGCAGACAAAAGAGAGCTGATGAACATGGTGAATGAGTTACTTGGAATACAGTATAATATCGCAAAAGCAAACAGAACCGACAGAAAGGTTCAGAATCTTGCAGCCTACATCAATGCGGATACGCTGAGAGCAATCCATAAGACTATGGACAGAAAGAAAGCGTATGGGATTGATAAGGTGACAAAAGAGGATTACGAAAAGAATCTGGAAGAAAATCTCGCAAATCTTGTGAAAAGGATGAAAAACGGAAGCTATCGCCCGAATCCAACAAGGCGTGTTTATATTCCGAAGGAAACAAAAGGCAAAATGAGACCGCTTGGAATTTCCAGTTATGAAGATAAACTGGTGGAAAATGCGATTGCACAGATACTGGAGCAGATTTATGAACCGAAGTTTTATAATGAGAGTTTTGGATTCCGCCCGAACAGGAACTGCCATCAGGCAGTAAGGGAAATCATAGAAATGGTGCAGTATCGAAAGACAAACTATGTGGTAGAAGCAGACATTAAAGGTTTCTTTGATAATGTAGACCATGAATGGCTGATGAAGATGTTGGCACATGATATAGCAGACCGGAAATTTCTTGAGATTATAGATAAATTCCTGAAAGCCGGAGTCATGGAAAATGGCAAATATCTCGACAGCGAACGGGGAACCCCACAGGGTGGATTATGCCGAGCTCGGCATAATCCACCTTATGACGAGATAGATGTTATGCCGAGATACGTTCAGTATTCTTAGATTTTGCCAGTGTTTCTATTTGCGTAACTCGGCATAATAATTCTCTACTTTAAGGAATTTAAAAACTGTAAAAGATCTTTATCTTTGTTCCAGTCAGGAAAATCTCTTTCCTCAGTAACTTTTGGAGCAAGTGCATTTATCGCATCATTTTTCAGACGATTATCAGCTCTCACGTAAACCATCGTCGTAGAAATATCCTCATGCCCGAGGAAATCTCTGATATAGACGATATTGATACCGGCTTCCAACATATGCATTGCTTTTGAATGACGAAACATATGACAATGTACATGTTCTGGGAATGTTGCATCTTTTTGGCGGATCGCATCTACATATTTTTTTATGATATAAGAGATACCATCGCGGTCAATCTTTCGATGATAACGGTTAGTGATCAAAAAATCGGTTCCTACAGCGTATGAACGGTACCGGCTAAGATAGTTTTCGACAAGTTTTGCTGTTGCGTCTGCTATCACGACTGTACGATATTTGTTGCCTTTTCCGTGTAATCTTACGGTTGCAACAGAACCTAACGATATATCGGCTATCGTGATATCGCATAATTCCTGAACTCTGCACCCACTGTCATACAAAAGTGTCAGGATCACCCTGTGTCGGAAACCGGTATGGGAATTAACATCCGGACTGTTTATAAGTGATGACATCTGTTCCACAGTCAGGAAAGATACTTCTTTCGGTGCAGCCTTTTTTGCCCTGATCCCAGAGACATTCTGTAAAGGGGCAATGTACTCGATATGTTCCAACTGTGCATAATCACTGAATGCTTTCAATGCAGCCAGCCGTTGATTTGCTGCAGTTATACCAGCCCCGTTGTTCCGGTACCATTCCAGGAATTCAATCACCAGTTCACGTTTGAAGTCCTTGATATAAAAAGAATTCGGAGAGGTCTCTTTTTCTTCTTTTAAAAACCGAAGGAACAGTTTCAAAGTGTCTCTGTAACTGAGAATGGTATTCCTGGAATAACATCTATGATGCGGCAGATAGTCCGTTAAAAATCCTGTGACCAGACAGGCAAAATCAGTAGAATTCGTGTTCATTGATAACTGCCTCCCTGATCAGATCAGGAAAAGATTCCATCATCCGTTCTTTTATATATGGAAAACGTTCCGCCGTAAGTTTTAGATAATACGCTGTTTCCTCAAAACTTTCATGTCCAAGCATTGTACGCATATATGGAAGATACGCAATCAGGTCTTTTCCTTCATCGCTCCATTTGCGGAGAAGATTTATGCAATAAGTATGGCGGAAGTCATGGATACGGGGACCTTTTCCAGTGTGAGAGATCCCAGCCTGTTCCAGATAGCGCCTGAAATTTTTATATACATTTCCTAAAGTCATCGGTCTTCCCGGAAGCAGCATAAAGAAATATTCATCATCGGATGAATGGACATGGATATTTTCTTTTAATTCCTTGCATTTGTCTGTAAGTAAAGGATGGATGGGGACATACCGCTCTTTATGATTTTTGGCCTCGTGAATAGTGATATATCCTTCTCCGAGGTTGATATCACGGATTCTGGCAAGGCGCAGCTCTGAAACACGCATTCCACTGGTGTACAGGATACGGAAAAAGACCGGCATCACATCAGCACGATACGGGCAGGAATCCGGCACCGACTGACTTTTGTCAACTGCATCAAAAAAACTTTGAAGTTCTTCATCTGTGTAAATATGTGCATCGTATCTGCTCCTTTTCCGGGTGATCCTTTTCGGCGGAATATATGCAGGAATCCCGATATCGTTGAGATATTTGCAGAAAACCCGCATGACACTGATACGGCTCGCCTGATTTGTGACAGTTTCATAAGTCCTTTTTCTGCACCATAGGTCACAAAGCTCTTTAGAGATACGCTTTTCGGAAAGATTGTTTTCACATAAAAAGGTGTCAATGCGTCGCAAGGAGCCTGCTTCTGATTCATAAGAGAATCCAAGTGCACGTTTTAATGCTATAAGATCATGGATCTCCTCTTGAAAAATGCTGTTATAGATTTCTTTATCCATGGCAGAATTCCTCCGGTGAAAGCACACATTCGGCCAGTTTCTGCAGATCTGTCTTCAGATAAACAGCCGTTACATCAGAATCAGAGTGCCCAAGGATATCTGTAATGACCGGAAGCGGTGTCTCCATTTCCAGTAGCATGGAGCCGGCAGAATGTCTTAAGGAATGAAAGCCGGAGTGCTTTTTTGTACGCTGGTCGATACCTGCTTTCCTCATGTATCTTACAAGCTGTTGCTGCATATGGTTTTCATTGCCGATAGGATCAAATGGCGGCATATGTTTCAGGAACACCTGATCCGATTCGTAGTACTGAGGTCGCCCATTTTTGATATAATCGATCACCGCCCAGCCTACCGCATCAGGTATTGGCAGAGTTAATAGTTTATGTGTTTTATGCTGTATGAGAGACAGCTTTTTATCTTCCCAGTTAAAGTTTTGGAAACGCAGGTTTTTGATATCTCCAATCCGAAGACCAAGAACACATGCAAGAAGGATCATTGCATAGTCACGTTTTCCGATAGGGCTGTTCCGATCAATGACCGAAAGCATTGCTTTCAGTTCATCAAGTTTCCATGCAGAAGGTATTTTGGCACTTTTGGAAACAGCAGGCATATGGATCTTTTCAGCATAATCAGTGGAGAGTATTCCGATAGAATAAATAAAACGCAGAAAATGTCTGATCCCGCAAACATTCTGTTCTATGGTCTTAAAACTATACCCTGCCAGCGTTTTCAGATAAGAATTGCAAACATCCATAGTGATATTTTCTATAGTTCCAATCTTCCTCTGCTGAAGATAGTCCATAAAAGCCCTGGAAATCCCTTTATAATGTCCGATTGTACTTGCTGACAGTTCCGTAGAATTCAGAAAATCTAAATAATCCGTATATAAATTTAAATAGTACGCATTCAACGTAATAGGATTTTTTGAGGCATAGTATCTTCTGGTAAGCACCTGATGCAAACGGTAATCTTCCAGCATATGCACAACACGGAGCAATTGGACTCTCTGTTGGGAAAGCGTTCCATTATTATATTTCGTAATGAAGCCGTATTGTTTTTCGAGATATTTAAGTCCCCGTTCCATATCGTATTCGGTATTTCCGTACTCTTCCGTAAGAAAGCACTGGATCTTATTCCATTCACCTTCATAAAAGCGGATGGTTGCAGAAGAATAGTTGTTTTCCTGCAACAGTTGTTTTAGTCCTTCTGTAATCATTTCAAGATTCATGAGTTTCTGACTCCTTTCTTTTTTTATGATTACAGAATAACAAAGTGTAGCATTTTTGCTTGTATTATGCCGAGATAAATTTAAAGAAATTCCGTATTTACGCAGATAATCAGCGTTATCTCGTCATAACGTTTATCTCGTCATAAGGAAATGGAGCAAGCCCGATACTTGCAAATATATATCTGCATTATGTATTGGATAACTGGTTTGATGTAATCGTGAAGAGACAGTGTAAAGGAGAGTGTTATCTTATCCGATACTGTGATGATTTTGTCTGTTGTTTTCAGAACCAGTATGAAGCAAAAATATTTAAGCAGAGGCTGGAAGAACGCTTTGCAAAATACGGATTGGAACTGGCAGGAGAAAAGACGAAGATATTGGAATTCGGGAGGTTTGCCAGGCACAACAGAAAAGCAAGAGGAGAGAGAAAACCAGATACCCTTGACTTTCTTGGTTTCACATTTTATTGCGGAATGGACGGAAAGAGAGAGTTTTTCCGTTGTAGGGTAAAGACCAGCAAGAAGAAATTTCGCAGTAAGATAAAAGCAATGAAAGAATGGATAAAGGCACATCGAGCAATGCCATTGGAACTGATATTTAAAACAGTGAATGCAAAATTGCGGGGACATTATCAGTATTATGGAGTGACCGACAATACAAGGGAAGTGAAGAATTTCCTAGTACAGACAAAATGGTTATTGTATAAATGGCTGAATCGGAGAAGCCAGAAAAGAAGTTATACGTCGGATACCTTTTTTAATGGACTGCTTCGAACATTCCCATTGTTAGAACCAAGTATTAAGGTAAGTTTGTTTTATAGATAAAGTATGAAATATAAAGTGAAAAGCCGTATGCGTTAATAGCGCACGTACGGTTTTGCGTAGGGGTATGGGGAGTAATCCCCATATCTACTAGAGAAACAAAAGTGCTATTTCAAGAAAGGGTGATGGTTATGGCATTGGCACAGGCAACAAAATCCCATGAACCAACTTATACAATCAATGATGCAATGGATGTTCTTTTGTCAAGGCTGGATGAAGCCATTGATGATATGGAAAGTGACAGAGTGCAGATAGTGGAAGAAGCATGGGCAGAAATTGATGCAATATAAGGGGTACGGATGGAAAAAAGAAAATACAAAGTTGTAATTGCCCAGAGCGGCAAGCTGGATGTGAAGGAAAAAAGAAATATATCCTTCAGCAATTTAAATACCGGGAGTATGCAGAGGATTTTTCCCAAAAGATTAAAAAGCGGTTCTTGCACTTGACACACTTCCTACCAGATATAATACAATAGGCTTCCGATATCGTGGCTATGATATTTACATGAAATATACTGCCTGTTTTTTAACGCCATTGGAATTGTTAGAAAGAAAGATTAAAATAAGAGACACCAGCAATCAATACGCTGATGTCTCTTATTAATATTACCTGATTGTTGATAAATAATTTACTTTGTATCCTGCAGTGCGAGATAACCTTCTTCGCCTGTACGGATCTTAACGACATTTTCAATGTCATATACAAATACTTTACCATCACCAATCTGACCGGTATGGAGGACTGCCTTGGCAGTTTCGATAACTTTCTGTACAGGTACGAGACTTACAACAATCTCAATTTTGACCTTAGGAAGAAGATTCATTTCCATCTCAACACCACGATAGTAGGATGGAGCACCTTTCTGTACACCGCATCCGAGAACGTTCGTAATAGTGATACCTGTAACACCGATCTCATTCATTGCCTGCATAAATTCATCAAGCTTATTCTGACGGGTGATGATAACAACTTTTGTAAGCTTATGAACGCCTTCTTTCGGAAGTTCAGGAACTGATTCAGCAGGAGCAGAAGGTCTGGCTGTGACAACAGGAGCTTTTATGGAAGTTCCCATAGGAGTCGGAACACCAGCCATTGCGAAACCGTCATAAGCACTTGCAAGACCATGTTCTTTGGAGTCAAGACCTGCGATCTCTTCTTCAGCTGAAACACGAAGTCCGATTGTATGTTTGATTACCTGGAAGATAATTGTCATAGTAACAACAACCCATGCGATTGTGATGATCATACCAGTGAACTGAACACCAAATCCGTGGAAGCCGCCGCCTGTAAGGAGTCCTTTCCAGTCTGTGCCTGATCCGTCTGAGAAAAGACCAACTGCAAGGGTACCGAAAGCACCGTTTAAACCATGAACACCGACAGCACCAACAGGGTCATCAATTTTCAGAACCTTGTCAATAAATTCAATACCAAATACTACGATAAAACCGGAAGCAATACCGATGATTGCTGCGGATGTAGGAGAAACTGTGTCACATCCTGCTGTAATTGCTACAAGTCCTGCAAGAGAACCATTCAGAGACATGGAAACATCCGGTTTTTTGTAACGTACCCATGTGATGATCATAACAGTTACAGTTGCAACAGCTGCTGCAAGGTTAGTAGTAACGAAGATTTTACCTGCACTTACGATTGCATCGCCTTCCATACTTACTGTGGAAGCACCATTAAATCCGAACCAGCAGAACCAGAGGATAAATACACCTAAAGCACCAACTGTAAGGTTGTGTCCAGGGATAGCTTTTGATTTGCCGTCCTTTGTATATTTACCGATACGAGGTCCAAGGATGATGGCACCGATCAGAGCTGCAACACCACCTACCATATGTACTGCACAGGAACCTGCGAAATCGTGGAATCCCATCTGGCTGATAAATCCACCGCCCCAGATCCAGTGTCCGGATACCGGATATACAACAAGACTGATCATAAGGCTGTAGATGCAATAGGAAAGGAACTTGGTACGTTCTGCCATTGCACCGGAAACAATTGTTGCGGATGTTGCACAGAATACTGTCTGGAAGATTAAGAATGCCCAGAAAGGAACTCCGTCAGGAAGCATTCCTGAACCATAGTGTGCTTCTGTGGCAATACCACCGATCTTTCCGATAAATCCATTACCTGCACCAAACATCAGACCGAAGCCGACCAGCCAGAAGACCGGGGTTCCGATACAGAAGTCCATCAGGTTTTTCATAATAATGTTACCTGCGTTTTTGGCTCGTGTGAAGCCTGTTTCTACCATTGCGAATCCGGCCTGCATAAAGAAGACCAGCGCGGCGCCGACCAGCACCCATATTGTGTTTACTGCGGAAAATTCCATAATAATATTCCTCCCTCATAAAAATTTCCTCATATTTTATAAAATGCAAAAAGCGCGATGCCTGGAAATGTAGCCAGTTCATCGCGCTTTTGCGAATATAAAATCCATATTTATAGTGTATTGCATAACTGATGTAATAGAAAAGACATTTCGTATGACTGTATGCAATGCAGTTTAAAATCAAAATTATATGTAAAACAGGGGAACATCAAAATATCGTGTGATTAATGGATGAGGAAATCGATAATGAATTATGAAGTAGAGTTCATAAAGATATTCCCCTGTTATTACCTGTTAATTAAACGGAAAACAGAAGCTTGTCATATGTAGGATATGGAAGCAGTGCATCCGGAATCAGAGTTTCTGCTGCATCTACAGACTTTCTGAGTTCATCCATATCAGAAAGAACAACTGTCTGGTATGCTTTTGCATTAGCCAGAGGATCTTCTGTAGCAAGCGCTTTGGCAGTATCTGCTTTTAAGGTCTCAAGACCTGTGGAAATCTCATCAGCAAGCTGTGACAGCTCTTTGATCAGTTTTCCTTCAGAAGCTGTGCTGACATCTGAAACAACTGATTTTTTAGCAACAGCAGTAGCTGCAACTTTGTCGATATACGCGAATACAGATGGAAGGAAATCCTTCTGTACCATTTCAACCATAGTATTGGACTCAATGTTAAGAATCTTGGAATAGGATTCCAGCCAGATCTCATAACGGGATTCAATTTCTTCTTTTGTGAAGATATGATATTTGGTAAAGAGTTCAATATTCTTGTCTGCGATCCACTGAGGAAGAGCATCCGGTGTGGATTTCAGGTTAAAGAGACCACGTTTCGTAGCTTCTTCAATCCATTCGTCTGTATAACCGTTTCCGTTAAAGATAACACGTTTATGATCAATAATTGTCTTCTTGATCAGTTCGTGGATTGCATCCTCCATCTTGTCTTCCGGTACATCCTTTAACTGTTCTGCAAACTGGTGAACACACTCAGCAACAGCAGTGTTTAAGATAATGTTCGGGTTTGCAACAGATGCTTCGGAACCAAGCATACGGAATTCGAATTTGTTACCTGTAAATGCGAATGGTGAAGTACGGTTTCTGTCTGTATTGTCTTTTACGAAATGTGGAAGTACTTTTGCACCGATATCCATCTGGACTGCGCGGCTTCCTGCAAAATATTCATCATTTTCGATAGATTTTAATACTTCTGTCAGTTCATCACCGAGGAATACGGATACAACAGCAGGCGGAGCCTCGTTTGCACCAAGACGGTGATCATTTCCTGCACTTGCTACAGAAATACGAAGTACATCTGCGTATTCATCAACTGCTTTGATAACAGCTGTCAGGAAAATCAGGAACTGTGTATTTTCAGCAGGTGTTTTTCCCGGATCAAGGATATTTACACCGGTATCTGTAATCATAGACCAGTTGTTGTGTTTACCACTTCCGTTGATTCCCTCAAATGGTTTCTCGTGAAGAAGGCATACAAGTCCGTGCTTGTCGGCAACTTTCTTCATTACTTCCATTGTTAACTGGTTGTGGTCAACCGCAACGTTTGTTGTATCGAATACAGGAGCCAGCTCGTGCTGTGCAGGAGCAACTTCGTTATGTTTTGTTTTGGCAGGAATACCAAGTTTCCAGAGCTCTACATCCAGGTCATGCATATAAGCTGCGACACGAGGTTTCAGAGCACCGAAGTAATGATCTTCCATTTCCTGGCCCTTAGGAGCAGGAGCACCGATCAGTGTGCGTCCGCAGAATACAAGATCTTTTCTCTGTTTGTATAATTCCTTGTCTACCAGGAAGTATTCCTGTTCAGGACCTACAGTTGTATTTACGTGTTTGACATCTTTATTACCTATTATATGGAGAAGTTTTGTAGCTTCTTTATCAAGTGTCTGCATGGAACGAAGGAGAGGGGTCTTTTTATCAAGAGCTTCTCCGCTGTAGGAGCAGAATGCTGTAGGAATGTAAAGAGTTCCGTCTTTGATGAATGCCGGTGATGTCGGATCCCATGCTGTATATCCTCTTGCCTCGAATGTGGCACGAAGACCGCCTGACGGGAAACTGGAAGCATCCGGCTCACCTTTTACAAGTTCTTTACCTGAGAAATCCATGATCACCTGACCATCTCCTGTAGGAGAAATGAAACTGTCATGTTTCTCTGCAGTTACGTTTGTCATTGGCTGGAACCAGTGAGTATAATGAGTGGCGCCGTTCTCGGTAGCCCATTCTTTCATTGCAACAGCAACGGAGTTGGCAACATCAAGTTCAAGGTGTGTACCGCTCTCGATTGTTTTCTTTAATGCTTTGTACATGTCTTTTGGCAGTTTACTTCTCATTACTTTGTCGTTGAAGACCAGGCTGCCGTACAGTTCAGGGATATTCTGTGCCATATAGGTACTCTCCTTTCGGTTTGCAATATTTTCTGAATATGTGTAGTGCCGCTGCAGATCACCATTGTGACTGCCTGCGGTTTTCGTCTCATAGAAAATTCCTCATCGAACATTTTCTATGAAACGAAAGTTTTATAAAACGAAAAAGGCGCCCTGGATGCGATCTCTGTAGATCTTTCCAAAGCGCCTTTGCTTTATGTGCTGTACTATAAACGAAATGAAAACAGATGTCAAGCACTTTTTTTGAAAAAATTCAGAAAAAATTTTTGAGATATGGCAAAAAAAGGATAGGTTGACAAATTTGTTTCTATTATTATAATTTGATTTTGGAACCCGCCAAACATAAGAAAACAATGTCAGCGGGTTTTGAAAGTAAAGTTAAAGTCAGACAAGAGAATACGATCGGAGGAAATCAGATGGCTGGAATAAAAGAAGAGTGCGGCGTCTTTGGAATTTATGATCTGGATGGCGGCAATGTAGTTCCGTCCATATATTATGGACTGACTTCCCTGCAGCACAGAGGACAGGAATCCTGCGGACTTGCAGTTTCTGATACTAAGGGAGAGCGTGGAAATGTGAAGTTTCATAAGGATCTGGGACTTGTAAGTGAAGTTCTCAGACAGGATGTTGTCCGTAAATATGAGGGAGATATTGGTATTGGTCATGTAAGATATTCCACAACAGGAGCTTCTGTTGCAGAGAATGCACAGCCCCTTGTTTTGTCTTATGTAAAGGGAACTCTTGCACTTGCACATAACGGAAATCTGGTTAATACACCGGAACTGAAATGGGAACTGATTCAGAATGGAGCGATTTTCCATACAACTACAGATTCAGAGGTTATTGCGTTCCATATCGCAAGAGAACGTGTGCATTCTAAAACAGTAGAAGAGGCAGTGCTAAAGACTGCAAAGAAGATCAAAGGTGCATATGGTCTGGTAGTTATGAGCCCGAGAAAACTGATCGCAGTCCGCGACCCATATGGACTGAAACCATTGTGTCTCGGTAAAAGAGGAAATGCTTATGTTATTGCTTCTGAGAGCTGTGCTCTGACATCTGTAAGTGCGGAATTTATCCGTGACATTGAGCCGGGTGAGATTCTTACGATCACAAAAGACGGACTGAAGTCAAATAAAGAGCTTGCGTCTGCTGCTGCAAAACGCGCGCATTGTGTGTTTGAGTATATATATTTTGCAAGACTTGACAGTACCATTGATGGGGTGAAGGTCTATGATGCCAGAATCCGCGGTGGTAAATCTCTTGCCAAGTCTTATCCTGTAGAGGCAGATCTTGTAACAGGTGTACCGGAGTCCGGACTCCCTGCTGCAAAGGGATACTCCGAAGCATCAGGAATCCCGTTTGCATTTGCGTTCTATAAAAACAGCTATATTGGAAGAACATTTATCAAACCGACTCAGGAAGAACGTGAGTCCAGTGTTCATCTGAAACTGAGTGTGCTGGAATCTGTTGTAAAAGATAAGAGGATTGTTCTGGTGGATGATTCTATTGTTCGTGGAACAACCATTGCAAACCTGATCCACATGTTAAAAGAGGCGGGAGCAAAGGAAGTGCACGTACGTATCAGTTCACCGCCATTTTTACATCCATGCTATTTCGGAACGGATGTGCCGTCAAATGATCAGCTCATTGCAGCCAGCCACAGCACAGAGGAAATCTGTAAAATGATCGGAGCAGATTCTCTTGGCTACATGCAGACAGATTATCTGGAAGGAATGGCGGGCGGCCTGCCCTTATGTAAGGCATGCTTCGATGGAAATTATCCGATGGAGATTCCGGATTATACAAATGCGGAGTTTGCAGATATTGTGAAGTGTTAAGTCGCAAAAATTCATAAAAAATGCAGAAACCTGTCGATGATATATGGAATCAATCTCACATAATGGTAAAACCAATATAGAATGAAGTTATACATAGTGTATAAAATAATGCTTTAAAAACATATATAAACGAACAAGATGCATAATAGAACCCCTGCGCTTTATGAAAATTGGATAAATTTAAAAACTTGACAAATTCTGAAATGTGGAACATAATATGGGCGTCTGATAGAAAAAAACAAAGAATGTTTTCAGAAAGGGTGATCACGATGTCACAGAGTAAAATCAAGTTAAATGCAACTGAAGAGGTGCAGGAATTTGTGAATGCTGCAAGCAGATGTGATTTTGATATTGATGTTTATTACAACAGATTTTTAATTGATGCCAAATCAATCCTTGGTGTACTTAGTCTGGATCTGACCAGAGAACTGACAGTAGACTGCCACGGGGAGAGCCGGGAATTTGATCGTACATTGAAGAAATTTGCAGTTGCATAAATTTTGCATTTTTATAACCGAATAATTATTGCAGAGAAGACGGGTCTGGAAGATGAACTTCTACAGATTCGTTTTTTCTGTATTATGACTGTGTTCAGAGTAATTCCATAAAATATAACTGCTTCATAGTTTATCAGAAGGAACTTATTTGATTTGTTTTTGCTTAAAAACGGGAAATTCATTATTGACAAACGAAAAAAAATGTTTTATAGTATAGCATATTTTTAAAGAAAGCCAATTGAACATATTATTATAGAAGATATGATGATCTGACAAAGGCGTCAGATGCAGAATACCAGATGGGTCAAGTGCCCTCTGATAGCTGCATCTGACGCTTTTTTATTAACAAAGGATGATGGAGGAGGAAATCAAAATGGCAGTGAAATACGTATTTGTTACAGGAGGAGTTGTTTCCGGTCTTGGAAAGGGAATCACAGCTGCATCTCTGGGGCGTCTTCTGAAAGCGAGAGGATACCAGGTAACCATGCAGAAGTTTGATCCTTATATCAATATCGACCCCGGAACCATGAACCCGATTCAGCACGGAGAAGTTTTTGTAACAGACGATGGTACAGAGACAGACCTGGATCTGGGACATTATGAGAGATTCATTGATGAGAGTCTTGATAAAAATTCCAATGTGACAACCGGTAAGGTTTACTGGTCTGTTCTTCAGAAAGAACGTCACGGGGATTTCGGCGGGGGTACCGTACAGGTAATTCCTCATATTACAAATGAGATTAAGAGCCGTTTCTACCGCGCCAAATCACCGGAGGAAAACAAGATTGCCATTATCGAGGTGGGAGGAACAGTCGGTGATATTGAAAGCCAACCGTTCCTGGAAGCAATTCGTCAGTTCCAGCTCAATGTGGGACATGACAATGCAATCCTGATCCACGTAACATTAATTCCTTATTTAAAGGCATCTGAAGAACTGAAAACAAAACCTACACAGGCAAGCGTAAAGGAACTTCAGGGAATGGGAATCCAGCCGGATGTACTGGTGTGCAGAAGTGAACATGAGCTGACAGAGGACATCAAAGAAAAAATCGCTTTATTCTGCAACGTACCTGTATCACATGTACTTCAGAACCTGGATGTGGAATATTTATATGAAGCTCCTCTTGCAATGGAAAGAGAGAAGCTTGCAGATGTAGTTCTTTCAAGTCTCCGTCTTGAAAACAGAAAACCGGATTTAAGTGACTGGGAGGAAATGGTAGAAAGTCTGAGAAATCCGAATAAAACAGTAAAGATCGCAATTGTAGGAAAATATACACAGCTTCATGATGCATATCTCAGTGTAGTAGAGGCACTGAAACATGGCGGAATTTCCTGCAGAGCCAAGGTAGAGCTTGACTGGATCGATTCCGAAGAACTGACAGAGAAAAATCTGGATCAGCAGCTTCACAATGTAGATGGTATTCTGGTTCCGGGTGGTTTCGGAAACAGAGGTACAGAAGGAATGATCCTGGCAGCACAGTATGCAAGAGTACATAAGATTCCATATCTTGGAATCTGTCTGGGAATGCAGATGGCAATTGTAGAATTCGCCCGTCATGTACTTGGATACGAAGATGCAAACAGTATTGAACTGAATCCGGAGACAAAGCATCCGGTAATTGCATTAATGCCGGATCAGGAAGATATCGAAGATATCGGTGGAACCTTAAGACTTGGAAGCTATCCATGTATTCTTGCAGAAGGTTCCAGATCCTATGAACTCTTTGGCAAAAAAGAAATCCATGAGCGCCACAGACATCGTTATGAAGTAAACAATGCATTCCGTAAAGAACTTCAGGAGAAGGGAATGAATATCGTAGGAACTTCCCCTGATAATCATATCGTAGAGATGATCGAGATCGCAGGGCACCCGTTCTATGTAGGAACTCAGGCCCATCCGGAATTCAAATCCCGCCCGAATCATGCACATCCTTTATTCAGAGGATTCATCCAGGCGGCCGTCGATAAGAAAATAAGCGAAGAACAGCAGCAGAAATAGAAAGGATGAGGAGATTATGAAAGAAGTGAGAGAACAGCAGCAACAGCAAGGTCTGTACCGGTCTGAATTTGAGCATGACAACTGTGGTATCGGAGCAGTTGTCAATATCAAAGGCAAGAAAACCCACGATACTGTTGCAAATGCATTAAAGATCGTAGAACATCTGGAACACCGCGCAGGTAAGGATGCAGAAGGCAAAACTGGTGACGGTGTAGGTATCCTTCTCCAGATTTCCCATAAATTTTTCAAGAAAGCCTGTAAGAAAGAGGGATTTGAGATTGGCGATGAGAGAGAATATGGCATCGCACAGTTTTTCTTCCCGCAGCACGAGATCAAACGCGCACAGGCAAAGAAGATGTTTGAGATCATTCTTGAGAAAGAAGGTCTGAAACTTCTCGGATGGCGTCAGGTTCCGGTATTTCCGGAGGTACTTGGCCACAAAGCAAGAGAATGTATGCCATGTATTATGCAGGCATTTATCAAGAAACCGGAAGATGTAGAGAAGGGACTTCCGTTTGATCGTATGCTCTATATTGCAAGACGTGAGTTTGAACAGAGTAATGACAACACTTACGTAGTATCCATGAGCAGCCGTACCATCGTTTACAAAGGTATGTTCCTGGTTGGACAGCTTCGTACTTTCTTCGAAGACCTCCAGAGCCCGGATTATGAATCTGCTATCGCTATGGTACACTCCCGTTTCAGTACCAACACAAACCCAAGCTGGGAGAGAGCACATCCTAACCGTTTCATGGTACACAACGGTGAGATCAACACCATCCGCGGCAACGCAGATAAGATGCTTGCAAGAGAAGAAAACATGGAATCCCCATATCTGGAGGGACAGCTTCATAAAGTGCTCCCTGTTGTAAACAGAAATGGTTCCGACTCTGCAATGCTTGACAATACACTGGAATTCCTGGTAATGAGCGGCATGGAACTGCCCCTTGCAGTGATGATCACAATCCCTGAACCATGGGCAAACAATGATACCATTTCCCAGGCAAAGCGTGATTTCTACCAGTACTATGCAACCATGATGGAGCCATGGGACGGACCTGCATCTATCCTCTTCTCAGACGGTGATGTGATGGGAGCTGTCCTTGACAGAAACGGTCTCCGTCCATCCAGATATTATATTACTTCCGATGGTTACATGATCCTTTCCTCAGAAGTGGGTGTTCTGCCAATTCCGGAAGAGAAAATCGTATTAAAAGAGCGTCTCCATCCTGGAAAAATGCTTCTTGTAGATACTGTAAAGGGAAAAGTAATTGATGACAATGAACTGAAAGAGGGTTATGCAAAAATGCAGCCATACGGTGAATGGCTGGACAGTCATCTGGTACAGTTAAAAGACATCAAGATTCCTAACGAAAGACCGGAAGAATACACACCTGAGCAGAGAGCACGTCTGCAGAAAGCATTCGGCTATACTTATGAGCAGTACCGCACTTCCATCAGAAACATGGCGTTAAACGGAGCAGAGAGCATCGGTGCCATGGGTGTGGATACCCCGCTTGCAGTATTTTCCAAACAGAACAGACCATTATTTGACTACTTTAAACAGCTCTTTGCACAGGTTACCAACCCTCCGATCGATGCGATCCGTGAGGAAATCGTTACCAGCACAAGTGTTTATGTAGGTAAAGACGGAAACCTGCTGGAGCAGAAACCGGAAAACTGTCAGGTATTAAAGATTAATAACCCGATTTTGACAAATACAGACATGATGAAGATCAAGAGCTTCAAACATGAGGGCTTCAAGACAGCAGTTGTTTCTACCTTATATTATAAGAGCACCAAGCTTGAGAGAGCTATTGACCGTCTTTTCGTAGAAGTAGATAAAGCATTCCGCGAAGGTGCAAACATCCTTGTTCTTTCAGACAGAGGAGTAGATGAAAACCATATGCCGATCCCGTCACTTCTGGCAGTATCCGCAGTTCATCAGCACCTGGTAAAGACGAAAAAGAGTACCTCCCTTGCAATTATCCTGGAATCCGGTGAGCCAAGAGAAGTACATCACTTTGCAACCTTACTTGGTTACGGTGCAAGTGCAATCAACCCGTACCTTGCCCTTGAAACCATTCATGAACTGATCGACAGCCATATGCTGGAGAAAGACTATTATGCAGCAGTAGATGACTACAATCATGCAGTGATCAGCGGTATTGTAAAGATTGCTTCCAAGATGGGTATTTCCACCATCCAGTCTTATCAGGGATCTCAGATCTTCGAGGCAATCGGTATTTCCTCAGATGTGATCGAGAAATACTTTACTGGTACAGTCAGTCGTGTAGGCGGAATCACACTGGAAGACATCGAAGAGAATGTAGAGAAGCTTCACTCAGAAGCATTTGACCCGTTAGGACTTCCGACAGACCTAACACTGGACAGCGTAGGCGCACACAAGATGAGAAGCCAGGGAGAGGAACATCGTTACAATCCTCAGACTATTCATCTTCTGCAGCAGTCCACATGGACTGGAAGCTACGATCTGTTCAAACAGTACACAGATCTGGTAGATAAAGAAAACCACGGAAACTTAAGAGGACTTCTGGACTTTAAGTTTGCTGAGACTCCGGTTCCACTTGAAGAAGTGGAGAGCGTAGATGATATCGTAAAACGATTTAAGACAGGTGCCATGTCCTATGGTTCCATTTCACAGGAAGCACATGAGACACTGGCAATCGCCATGAATCACCTCCATGGAAAATCCAATACAGGTGAGGGCGGTGAAAGTGACGAGAGACTGGATTCTGCAGGAAGCAGCGATGACAGATGCTCCGCAATCAAACAGGTTGCCAGCGGACGTTTCGGTGTAACCAGCCGTTATCTTGTATCTGCAAGAGAAATCCAGATCAAGATGGCACAGGGTGCAAAACCTGGTGAAGGCGGACATCTTCCTGCAAAGAAGGTATATCCATGGATTGCCAAAACTCGTCATTCTACACCAGGTGTCAGCCTGATCTCCCCGCCACCGCATCACGATATCTATTCTATCGAGGACCTGGCACAGTTAATTTATGACCTTAAGAATGCAAATAAATATGCAGATATTTCTGTCAAACTGGTATCTGAAGCAGGTGTCGGTACAGTTGCAGCAGGTGTTGCAAAAGCTGGTGCACAAACTATTCTGATCTCTGGTTATGACGGAGGTACAGGTGCAGCTCCGAGAAGTTCTATCCACAATGCAGGACTTCCATGGGAACTTGGACTTGCAGAAACACATCAGACACTGCTCAAGAATGGTCTGAGAAACCGTGTCCGCATTGAGACAGACGGTAAGCTTATGAGTGGTCGTGACGTTGCGATCGCAGCATTAATGGGTGCCGAGGAATTTGGTTTTGCAACAGCTCCGCTTGTAACCATGGGATGCGTTATGATGCGTGTATGTAACCTGGATACCTGCCCGGTTGGTGTGGCAACACAGAACCCTGAACTTCGTAAGAGATTCAAAGGTAAACCGGAATATGTAGAGAATTTCATGCGCTTTATCGCACAGGAATTAAGAGAATACATGTCCAAGCTCGGATTCCGTACAGTCAGTGAAATGGTAGGCCGTACAGATCTCCTTGTTCAGACAGACAACGTACAGGAACCACATCAGGGCAAAGTAGACTTAAGTGCAATCCTGAACAATCCGTTCGCAGGCAAAGACCAGAAAGTTACTTTTGACCCGAAAGCCGTATATAACTTCGAACTGGAAAAGACCATGGATGAAAAGGTTCTGGTTAAGAAATGCGCAAATGCCATCAATAAAGGTCAGAAAACAGAGCTTTCTGTAAACCTGACAAACATTGACCGTACATTCGGAACCATCCTTGGTGCAGAGATTACCAGAAAGAATAAAAACGGACTTGCAGATGACACTATCACTGTACACTGCAACGGTGCCGGCGGACAGAGCTTCGGTGCATTTATCCCCAAAGGACTTACACTGGAACTGACCGGTGACAGCAATGATTACTTCGGAAAAGGACTTTCCGGTGGTAAACTGATCCTGAAGGTTCCGGAGAAAGCTGCATACAAAGCAGAAGAGAATATTATTGTAGGTAATGTTGCCCTTTACGGTGCAACCAGTGGTACTGCATTTATCAATGGTGTTGCAGGCGAGCGTTTCGCAGTTCGTAACTCCGGTGCATCTGCAGTTGTAGAAGGCGTAGGAGAGCACGGCTGTGAATATATGACAGGTGGCCGCGTAGTCGTACTTGGTAAGACTGGCAAGAACTTTGCAGCAGGTATGAGCGGCGGTATCGCATATGTACTGGATGTGGATAATGTTCTTTACAAGAACCTGAACAAAGCCATGATTTCCATCGAAAAAGTGGAAAACAAATATGACAAAAAAGAACTTCGCGACCTGATTGAAGCTCATGTAGAAGCAACAGGTTCTAAACTCGGTGCGAAAGTTCTGGCTGACTTTGATTATTATCTGCCGCACTTTAAGAAACTCATTCCAAATGAGTACAAGAAGATGATCACTTTAAGTGCAAAACTGGAAGAAAAAGGACTCAACAGTCAGCAGGCACAGATGGAAGCGTTCTATGAAAGTATTGGCGCTAAACATTGATAATAATTGAATATATCGTGTGAACTTATCAATGTTGCCCCGTCATCTTTTAGAATAAATAAAAAGGTGGCGTGGGCCATACCATTATTGCCGCAGCAAGTGTGGCGAAGAGGAGGAAATCATGGGCAAACCAACAGGATTTTTAGAATATGAGAGAGAGACGGCAAAAGTTCTGCCGCCAAAGGTCCGCATCGCAAACTTCAAAGAATTCAGGACCCCATTAAATAAAGAAAAACAGAAACTTCAGGGCGCACGCTGCATGGCATGCGGTGTCCCATTCTGCCAGTCAGGTATGATGATCGGCGGTATGGCATCCGGCTGCCCTCTGCACAACCTTGTACCTGAGACAAATGATCTGGTTTATACAGGCAACTGGAAACAGGCATTCTTAAGACTGAGCAAGACACACAGTTTCCCGGAATTTACTTCCCGTGTCTGCCCTGCACTCTGTGAAGCAGCCTGCACCTGTAACTTAAACGGAGAACCGGTCTCCACAAAAGAAAATGAACGTGCGATCATCGAGACAGCCTACGAGAACGGATGGGTAACTCCACAGATCCCGGAAGTGCGTACGGGCAAATCCATCGCAGTCATCGGAAGCGGTCCGTCTGGACTGGCAGCAGCTCAGCAGTTAAACAGACGAGGCCACAGCGTAACTGTATTTGAAAGAAAAGACCGTGTAGGCGGACTTCTCCGTTACGGTATTCCTAACATGAAGCTGGACAAAGCTGTTGTTGACAGAAGAATCCATCTTATGGAAGAAGAGGGAGTTAAATTCGTTACAAATGTAAACGTAGGAAAGGACATCAAAGCAGAAGAACTTCTGAAACAGTTCGACCGCGTTATCCTTGCCTGCGGAGCATCCAATCCACGAGACATTAAAGTTCCGGGACGGGATGCAAAAGGAATTTATTTCGCAGTAGATTTCCTGGGACAGGTAACAAAAGCGCTGTTGGACTCTGATTTTGCCAAAGTTCCATATGAACTTGCCAAAGGAAAAAATGTTCTGGTTATCGGTGGTGGTGATACAGGAAATGACTGTGTGGGAACATCTATCCGTCTGGGTGCCAAATCTGTGATCCAGTTAGAGATGATGCCCAAGCCGCCAGTGGAAAGAACACCATCCAATCCATGGCCGCAGTGGCCGAGAGTCCTCAAAACAGACTATGGCCAGGAAGAAGCCATTGCTGTATTCGGACATGATCCACGAGTATACCAGACTACGGTTACCGAGTTTATCAAAGACAAAAACGGGAACGTCTGCCAGGCAAAACTCACGAAATTAAAGAGTGAAAAAGATCCAAAGACAGGACGTATGATGATGGTACCTGTAGAAGGAACAGAAGAAGTCATCCCTGTAGACGTAGTTCTTATCGCAGCCGGATTCCTTGGCAGTGAGAAATATGTAACAGACGCATTCAAGGTAGCCATTAATGGAAGAACCAATGTAGATACAAAGCCAGATCAGTACCAGACCTCCGTAGACAAAGTCTTCACAGCAGGAGACATGCACAGAGGCCAGTCCCTAGTAGTATGGGCGATCCGTGAAGGCAGAGAAGCTGCGAAAGCGGTGGATGAATCACTGATGGGATACTCCTATCTGTAAAAATAAGATAAAATATGAGAAAGGTGCTATTGCCTGACGGAAAAAGACGTCAGGAAGTAGCACCTTTGTTTTTTGAAATGATTTTCGGGTGTTTCGGGTATTACAATAATTGTAGTTTAGTTTGAATAAACAAAAATACTTAGTAAACCTAGCGTTTATACGGGTTTGCAGCATTTTTAAAAGTCTTTTGATAACAAATTGATAACGGTTGTATGAGAGCAATTATTCTCGTAATCCAGTGGTTTTAGGGTTAGAGAATGATTAATAGGTGGTTGTGCAACAAATAAATCCATATTTATCTGGTTTGAGTCGATCTTGGAATATTCCGACCAGAGCGTTGCTAAGTTTCTGTGATGGAACTTTTGCCCATGTTTGCGTAGTATCAAATTCCGGGTAGTGGTAACGCCACTCATCGTATTTGTCCTTGCTGATTTCTTCAGAAGATAGCTTGTCAGCCTGCTCTTTCCAGGCATACAGCATTTTCCAGAGTTCGTGAGCGTCCTTGCCTTTGGAAGTATCGACTTTCAGGCAGATATCTTCGTCTGATTCACTGACTGTTAGACCGTACAAATCTTCAAGGGTAAATAAAGTGTGCATCAGTCCGATATAGCTGTCAATGTCAGGCACATCGAGGGCATGAGGGGAAACATCCAAAGTCTGTGCCAGTGCAGCAATAAGTTCCGCTTTCGGTTTTCTTGTTCCTGTTTCCTTTTACGTTTTTGAAATGCTCTACTGGTGTGGTATCCGTGAGGGAGAATTGTTGGCACTGACCGCCGCTGACTTCAATTTTGAGAAAGAAACGGTCAGAATCAATAAGTCCTATCAGCGATTACACGGCGAAGATGTGATTACCACACCGAAAACAAAGAAAAGTAATCGTATGATCAAAATGCTGAAGTTCCTCTGTGAAGAAATGCAGGAATATTTGCAGATGCTTTACGGATTGAAGAAGAAAGACCGAATCTTTACGGTCACAAAGAATATCGTAGAGGTGTATATCTGAATCTGCTTACAAGTGGAAGGTTGAATGATTATTTGGCTGATATAGAAGAACAGGCACAGAAACGCTTTGAAAGGATTGTAGAGCAGATGGCAGAGAGTGAAGGTATTACCGAACAACTTAAAGCAAATGATCAGGTGGCTTGGGTAGGAGAAATGAATAATATTTGGAGTAGAGCAAGAGCGGTTGTGAATGCTGAATTGATTTATAACTAAAAAAGAAGAGATTTTGGATAAATGCTTGACTGTAAACTTTGTTTATAGCTTATTCTTAAGATAAAATAGAGTTGCTTGAAAGGAGTGCATAACATGAAAATAAAAGACGTAGAAGAACGAACAGGTTTATCCCGTTCTAATGTTCGTTTTTATGAAAAGGAAAAACTCATTGAGCCTTCAAGAAACGAAAGTAATGGTTATAGAGATTATTCAGAAAATGATGTGGAAAATATAAAGAAGATTGCATATCTGCGTACATTAGGAATTTCTATTGAGGATATACGAAGCATTATATCTGGAAAAGTAACATTGCAGGAAACGCTTGAGAGGCAGAATGAAATATTAAATAGTCAGATTACTGATTTGAATAAGGCAAAACTCATGTGCGAAAAAATGTTGGGTGAAGAAAGTATTAGTTATGAAAAATTACAGGTAGAACAATATGTAACAGAGTTGCAGGATTATTGGAAAGATAATCAAACTGTTTTCAAACTAGATTCAGTCAGCTTTTTGTATATATGGAGGTAATAGTAGTTATATTACATAAAAAAGGATATAGTTCCCCTTACCCCATAAGAATGCTATTATGAAATCCTATGCGGCAGTTGCACCTTTTTTCTGTTTGTTGTGATATTTATAAAGATTGTGTCCGATAGAAACAAGAAATACTTCGAGCAGTACAGATTTTATTCCTCTTCGGACAATTCTTTTGTACCACCGATCGTTTTTCATGATACCAAAAGTACCTTCTGCCTGGATGGATCTGTTCATCCTCAGAAGTGCTCCCTGGATACTTTCGAGATTTTCTATCACTTCCTGATTCATCGCTGTAAGTTCGCGGTTGATCCGAACAGTACGGTTTTTATCTGTCTTTTTACATTGTTCTGCGTATGGACAGCTGGAGCAATCTTCACACTGATACACTTCTTCCTGACGCCCATACTTGTTTCCCTTTACGTTTTTTTGATACTGAAGGTAAAATCTTTTCCCGTTTGGGCAACGCATAATCCCGTCTTTCCCGATTGGAAAATTTACTGCACGAAATGGATCTTCATGATACTTCTTGTCAGTAGTCTCTTGATTTCCTTAAAGAGTTCAGTAATCTTATCAAAGAGCCGGTATCTGGATTTTTCTGTGGCTTTTTTCCACACCCAGGAATATTTATTTGCATTTGCTTCAAACTTGGAACCATCGATGTATAGATGTTGGAGATCCACATGTTCTGTCTCGAAGATTTTTTTGTTTATGTCTCGAAATATTTCTTCAATGGAATCAGCAAGCACCTCATTAATGAAGTAGCCGAAGGTACGATAAGAAGGGGTTTGATGGTCCATAAGATACGTAAAGCGGAGATTGACTTTACACTGATCCTCCAGCTCACGTAACGATATATAGCCATTCGCCATAAATCCAAACAAAACTGTCTTCAGCATACTGACCGGGGCATATCTAAATCTTCCTGTATAATGTTGCGGAATATTTTTCAGATATTTCTCCAGTTCGATTTCTCCCATAAATCTGTCAAAAGTCAGCACTGGATCACAGATGTCCAGATAATCTTGAATTAGCATTGGCAAAACTGCCTGTTTTGGGTTAGAATAAATTATGTTATTAATTTTTTTCACAAGTTAATTATAACAGAAAGAAAGACCTTGAGTTCATTATAAACTCTTGGTCTTTCTTTTTTCAGGACTATTCTTTTTTCACAGCCCCTTTCATTGATTAAGAATTAACGATATCATCAATCTTCTTAAGTTCTTCATCTGAAAAATCAGTATGTCCGATTATCTTGATATTATCAAGAATCTGCTCAGGTTTTGAAGCTCCAATCAGGACACTTGTTACTTTATCATCTTTTAGAATCCAGCTAAGAGCCATCTCGGCAAGCGTCTGTCCTCTTTCCATAGCAATTTCGTTAAGTGCCTGAATCTGGGAAAGCTTTTCTGATGTAAGTGCAGTCTCATTAAGAAATCGTCCGTCAGTGGCAATTCTGCTATCAGCAGGGATACCATTGAGGTAGCGCTTCGTAAGAAGTTCCTGTGCGAGAGGAGAGAAAGCTATGATACCTTTTCCAAGCTCATAGGCAGTGTCCTTGAGCCCGTTATTCTCAATTGTTCTGTCAAAAATAGAATAACGGTTCTGGTTGATTACGAAAGGACATTTCAAATAGGTTAGGATTTCTGTAGCCTTTTTAAGTGTGGGACCATCATAATTTGAAAGACCTACATAAAGGGCTTTTCCACTTCGAACGATAGAGTCAAGAGCACCCATAGTCTCCTCAAGTGGTGTCTCAGGATCCATTCTGTGATGATAGAAGATATCGACATAATCAAGTCCAAGTCGCTTAAGACTCTGGTCCAGGCTTGCAATAAGGTACTTGCGGCTTCCCCAATTGCCATAAGGTCCTTCCCACATATCAAATCCGGCCTTTGTGCTGATGAGCATTTCATCTCGGTATGGATGAAGTTCTTCCCTGAAAAGCTTGCCGAAATTGCGTTCTGCACTGCCATAAGCAGGCCCATAATTATTGGCAAGGTCAAAATGAGTGATTCCATTGTCAAAAGCGGTAAAGCACATCTGCTTCATATTTTCGTAGACACTTGTATCACCAAAATTGTGCCAGAGTCCAAGTGAAACAACAGGCAGCTTCAAGCCACTTTTACCGCAGCGGTTGTAAACTATTGCGTCGTGTCTTTTTTGTCTGCAATGTACATGTGTATATACCTCCATGATTATATCTTTCTGCTACACTTAGGATATCATATTTTTTCTTCAATTGCATCCAGCTCTTCATTTCATCCTCTGTTTTCGCTGTATACGTTACTGTTCACACGATGTGCGACCAGCAACGCATCTCGCCATTTTAAATCGCCTTTGGCGATGGGGCGAGATGCATTCAAGCCAAAACATGCATCCTCCGTGTCAATCAGCGAAGTGATTGACACGGGAGTGAACCAATGTCATTAACTTAAGCAATTTGCTAATACTGCATTGATGAAAATATCAGCAGAAGGATTTGATTATGATAAAAAAGGGGATATTGAGGGATTAAGATACAATGTTTTACTGAAATTTGGGTATAACAAAAAGACAAAATCAATATTTAATATTGAAATTTGTCTAAAGATGAAATATAGTAATATACCACCTTCTGCAATAACTGGTTTATCCACCATTTTTGTGTTAATATAAAAGTAATAAAATACATTTAAGGACAAGAAGGGTGTAAATATTATGGATATTTCAGATTTTGTTAAGAAAGCAAAAGAATATAATGTTCTTGGAATCAAAATTTCAAAAGATAATGAACTTGCAGCAGAGTGGTACAGCGAACCGGAATGCAGAAGGAATATTTATTCTGCAACAAAGAGTTTCACATCCTGTGCAGTTGGCTTTGCTGTTCAAGAAGGGCTGATCGATCTTAATGAAAAACTAACAGAAGCATTTTCAGGTGACTTGCCGGAGTGTATAGATGAGAACCTGAAAGAAGCAACTGTTCGTGATCTTCTTACCATGTGCCTTGGACAGGAGAAGGGCAGTCTGATGGGAGAACAACGACCTTTATATGAAGAAGATAACTGGGTAAAAATGTCTCTGGCTATTCCCTTTAAGTATAAGCCAGGTACGCATTTTGTGTATAATAACGTTGGTCCCTATCTGGCAGGCATTCTTGTACAGAGACGCTCCGGCTGCGATCTTGTTTCTTACCTTACACCCAGACTTTTTTCCAAACTTGGAATAAAACGTCCTACATGGGAGACTGATCCACTTGGAAACAGTTTTGGAGCCGGCGGATTATTTCTGACCCTTTCTGAACTTCACAAATTTGGACTGTTTTATCTTAATAAAGGCAAGTGGAATGGAAAACAGATACTGTCTGAGAAATGGATAGAAGAAAGTACAAAGGCAGCTGATGTTGGATACTATGGTTATCTTTTCTGGCGTGGTGAATATAATTCTTTCCGGGCGGATGGAAAATACTCCCAGATTTCTATGATCCTTCCGAAAAAAAACGCAGTCGTTTCGTTTGTTTCAGAATGCCGCAGGGGAGACGAACTTCTGAAGACAGTTTATGAGCTTGTCTGCGCAAAATTATAATATCTTTTCTCCGCGGAAAAACAATCTTCTCTTTCTATAATGCTGAGTTAGTGGATATGGGAGTTTCCGCGGAGAGAATCCAATTTCCTGTTTTAAGGCAATCGCCGATTATTTGAGAAAATAATACTACAATCAGAACCCGATTCTGATTTGGCTGCTACCCTGCTTATGGTTTCCACGTAGCAGAAAAGCGACGGGTTTCCCCGCCGCAATATCTCTTATACTTGATCAACCACCATTGGTTCTGTCTCTCTGTAGAACCGCCGCTGCTCTACCCTGAAAAGCTGCTCCAGTCGTGCTGGGCTGTCCAGTCTCCCTTCGTACTCCTCTTTATTCTCCGCATGTATAATAAACGGAGCAATATCTGCCTGCAGGCATTGCACAAATGCAATGATGCGGGCTACCTTATAACATGAGAAAAGCATTAAACAAGGAGACTCACGCCAAAACTATGAATCTCCTTGTTTAATAAAGGTTCGAAGTATCCCTCCGGGTATATCTATATCTTATTTTTGATTAATCTCTGCGAATCCAGCAGCATCAATTTTCAATTCTATTTTTTCGCCTTTTTTAAGTTCTTTCCATTGAGAAAAATCCATTTCATATCTTCCTGTTTCGGTCTTGCCCTTCTTTTTCTCATATGTAGCGGTCACAAAATAATGCTCTTCTTCTGCTCCTGTTCTCTGTCCGTCTTTAAGTTTTGGTTCCGGCCAGGAAGGGTTCTGATCATTGCCGGAACTTTTTGCAGTATCGACAACCGTCCATTTGTCTATTTCATAGTAATATTTTGTAGCATACACAGGCTCCTTCCGGTAGACTGGTTTTTCTACATCTTCGGTGTAGGTTTCTTCAGTATATACCGGAACGCTTTCCGTTTGCTCCTCAAAATATCCATTTCCAAGATCAACATAAGAACTCTTCTCTTCGTAGTGGTCTATGACACTGCGTGTTTTGGTTTCTGTAACTGTCTCGTAATGGTCGAGAACGTCTTTGTAGGATTGAATTTCACTTTTTGTATATTGCAGCCTCGCATCATCGGGCAGCGACCAGTCACTTTCATTGTGAGTTACAACCTCTTCAATGTCAATGGTTCTTTCCCAATCCAAGTCATCAATCGTTACATTTTTGATCTTCGGTGCCAGGCATGACATCATGCCAAAAATGATTGCTGCGAAGATTCCCAGAATGAGCAGCACCCGCCTCAGCAGTGGCTTTTTCTTTGGTGTATTTTGGGGGATATTTTTCTGGCAGGATTCTTTTTTCTCTTCTTTCTTTCGTTTCTTTTCCTCTTCCTGCTGCCTCATCTCGAAGTAGTTTCTCTCCGAATCTTCTTTTGTGGCACCACAGTTTTTGCAGACATTCAGATTGTCGCTGTTAAGACTGCCACAAAAGCTGCACTGCCAGTCCGGATTACGGCTGATCTTTTCTGCTTCCTCCTCAGAAACATATTTAATTTCATCCGGCATATAGAATTTTGTATTTTCGTCCTGCGGATGCCCACAATCGGGACAGGTTTTTTGACCGGCTCTAATCCTTTTATTCCCACAAAACGGGCAATCCCAGAGACCTTCGATTATCTTTCCCATACAGACTCTCCTCTTCCTTCCCTCAATAACAATTTCAACAAGTATTTAGATTTCTCTTCAATTTTATAATTTTCTGCAGTTTTTTATTTGCTCATTTATAGATTACTGTTTATTTTTCATCTCTGCTACTCTGTCCAGAATCTGTTTCTTTAATTCTTCTACATTATCGGTCCGATATTTTAATCCTGCTGCGGAGATATGTCCTCCACCGCCAAAAGGTTTCAACAGTTCATTAACATTGATCCATTTCCCGTCTGAACGGAAAGAACATCTCCACCCGTTTTCTTCTTCCTCATACATGGTAAAACCAAGTTCAATATCGTCGCAATCGCGCAGGATCGTGCTGATACAGTGGATGTCTTCGTATGTGATATCTTTTTCGGCAATTTCCTTCTGTCCCATAATAACATAGGCAACCCGGCCATCCATCGCACGTACTGCTCCATGAAGAATATCAGCTCTTTTGTACAGAATGTCCAAGGTATCACTGTGTAAGGTTTTCATAATCCTGCCATGGTCAACTCCCATAGCCATCAGATCAGCTACTGCCTGAAAAATACCCTGGTTTGCCCTTGCCAGTCCTCCGGTATCATGCAGGATGCCAAGGTAAATATAATCTGCGGCATTGGGGTACGCTTCTTTTTGGGCTGCATTTAGAAGCAGTTCGGGAGAAAGCATATGGTATACATTTTCCGCACACGCCTCAGAAACCTTTGTCCAGTTCACATCTCCGTATCCTTCATTGGAAGCGTGATGATCAATAACAATGCTGGCAGCGGCATTTTGGTAATATTCCAATCCGATCATACGCTCCAGAGTTGCATTATCACAGACTATGGCACAATATTGTTTTCCGGATATGTCCGGCATCTCAAAAGGAACAAATGTCTTATCTTCCACGACCATCTTTTTCGGACCGCGCTCCAGCGTTTTTGCAAGGTATGGAAACACCCTGTATTGTGGATAATTGACATGGATATAGTGCGCAAGGCTCATCACCGATCCGGCAGCATCACCATCCGGATTTAAGTGTCCCAGAATCACTACAGTGTCCAGATTGCGTGTCTGCATGGTTTCATCAAAAACAGTATCAAAATTAAACTCTGTCATTCCTACCTCCTTCGTATATCACTTCCCTGTTATATTTTAATTTTATCATCTAACAGATCAGATAGCAAGTTGTGGGCACATACAAGCCAAAATTGTTACTGTTCACTCCGTTCTCAGTAACATAGCCAAAATTCATTCCAGATTGCCTGCGGCAATGGAATTTTGGCTTGTATGTCTCGGGATTTTGGCATATTCATGCCAAAACACCTCGCGGGATAGTGGTGTGTGAACAGTAACCCAAAATTCATTACAGATTGCATTATTTTGCGGAATTGCTACCGAATCAAAAAGAGACAAAAGAGACCACTTGTCTCTTTTGGTCTCTTTTCTGTCTCTTTTAAAAAAACTATAGTAATTTCGTAAGATTTCTATAGTTTTTTCAGGGTTTCTGTACTATAATGAAACCCATAAAGAGATTGTCATATCAAAAATAGTAATATAATTTTCTGCCAGAAAATCAGATCATCTCCCATCAAACTGGAAATTCAGGGAAAGTTGTTCTGATATTATTATGAAAAAGATGATCGAAGCCCAGGAAAGACAGATGTCCAGTGGTTCCCAGGGCGGACAGTACTAATCAGATAAAAGCCTCTCAGTTGAGGAACTGAAAAAAACCGATGGTGATGACTGAAAACAGTCAAATCCATCGGTTTTTCTATAAAAGCGAATTAATAAAATCAGATCATCCCTATCAGATGTACGATCAGTGCAGCCACCCAGGCAATCACACACTGCCATACCACAACACCAACAGCCCATTTGCTGCCCATTTCACGTTTGATCGAAGCGATAGCCGCCACACATGGTGTATAGAGCAAACTGAATACCAGCAGGGATGCTGCTGCCAACGGAGTCAGTACAGAGGCAATATTTCCACCGAAAAGTACTTCCAGAGTAGATACCACGCTCTCTTTTGCCATAAATCCGCTGATAAGAGCTGTACAGATTCTCCAGTCTCCCAGTCCGATTGGTTTAAATATAGGTGCCAGGACTCCCGCCACCATTGCCAGAATACTGTCTGCAGAATCTTTTACAAGATTTAAATGCAGATCAAAGCTCTGCAGGAACCAGATTATCATTGATGCAAGCAGGATAATAGAAAACGCTCTCTGCAGGAAATCTTTTGCTTTTTCCCACAAAAGCTGACCTACATTCCTTGCTCCCGGCAGCCGGTAATTGGGAAGTTCCATGACAAACGGGACGGGATCTCCCTTGAAAAGAGTTCTGTTATACAAAAATGCCGCCAGGATTCCCACCAAAATTCCAAGCAGGTAAAGACCTGCCATAATAAATCCGCCCTTCTTCGGGAAAAAAGCACTTACAAAGAAAGAATAAATCGGCAGCTTCGCAGTACAGCTCATAAATGGAGTCAGCAAAATCGTCATCTTTCTGTCACGCTCACTTGTAAGTGTACGTGTGGCCATAACAGCCGGAACCGTACATCCGAATCCGATCAGCATTGGTACAATGCTTCTTCCGGAAAGGCCGATCTTACGCAGAAGTTTGTCCATCACAAAAGCAACACGTGCAACGTATCCGCTGTCTTCCATAAGAGACAGAAAGAAAAACAGGGTTACGATAATCGGCAGAAAACTGAGTACACTTCCCACACCTGTAAAAATACCATCAATGACCAGGCTATGCATGGCACTGTTTACATTTGCTGCTGTCAGTGCTACATCTACCAGCGCAGAAACCTTATCAATTCCAATCTCCAGAAGCCCCTGAAGCCACGCTCCGATCACATTAAAGGTAAGATAAAATACCAGTACCATGATTCCGATGAAACAGGGAATCGCTGTATATTTTCCTGTAAGAATCTTATCAATTTTCTCACTTCTGATTCTCTCCTTACTCTCTTTTGGCTTTACAACTGTCTGTTCACACAAACGCTCAATAAAGTCAAAACGCATATCTGCGATCGCAGCGCTTCTGTCAACCTGACGCTCTGTTTCCATCTGCTGTACGATATGCTCCAGCATCTCCGTCTCATTTGTGTCCAGCTTCAGCTTCTCAAGAATCAGCGGATCTCCCTCGATTGCCTTGGTTGCTGCAAAACGGGCAGGAATATCAGCCTGCGCCGCATGATCCTCAATCAGGTGCATGACCGCATGAATACAGCGGTGTACTGCACCGTCATGGTCACTCTTATCACAGAAATCCTGACGCAGCGGATGTTCCTGATATTTTGCTATATGTAACGCATGGTCAACCAGCTCATCAACCCCTTCATTCTTTGCTGCGGAAATAGGGATTACAGGTACTCCAAGCAGCGATTCCATCTTATTTACATCTATAGAACCCTGATTTCCCAGCACTTCATCCATCATGTTCATTGCAACTACCATAGGAATATCCATCTCCAGAAGCTGCATGGTCAGATACAGGTTTCTCTCAATATTGGTAGCATCCACAATGTTGATGATCGCACTTGGTTTCTCATCCAGGACAAAATTTCTGGAGACAATCTCCTCACTGCTGTAAGGGGACATGGAATAAATTCCCGGAAGGTCTGTGATTTCTGTATCCGGATGGCCTTTAATCGAACCGGTCTTACGATCCACCGTTACTCCTGGAAAGTTTCCCACATGTTGACTGGAACCTGTCAGTTGGTTAAACAGTGTAGTTTTTCCACAGTTCTGATTTCCCACCAATGCGTACGTCAGTGTAGTTCCCTCAGGCAGTGGATGTTCATCTTCTCTGGAATGATACTTTCCATCCTCTCCAAGTCCCGGATGTGCCAGGTCGCTTACAGCCTCTATTCCGGCGTGACTTCTGCTTCGCTTCGGAATCTGTTCGATTTCTATCTGCTCTGCTTCCGCAAGTCTTAATGTCAGTTCATATCCATGTACCTGTAATTCCATGGGATCTCCCATGGGTGCAAACTTCACGACTGTGACCTCAGCTCCCGGAATCATACCCATATCCAGGAAATGCTGACGCAGGGCACCCTTGCCGCCAACCGACGTGATCACAGCACTTTTTCCGATTTCCAAATCTTTTAATGTCATTTTCAGTCGCTCACCTTTTGTATTTGTATTTGGTTATCATCGTCGTTATTATAGCAATCCTCGTAAATAATGCATCTTAATCCAGCCCATCAGAGTGTGAAACCCTGCTGAACTGTCTTAAATGCATTATTTACGAGGATTGCTATAGCCGATTTTTCTCAATAACCTTATGCAGATAGCTTATACTAACTGATAATTTTTGTCAAGTAGCAGGTATGTCTCAATTTTTTTATAACCGAAAGCACAAAAAACTCAGATGAATTTATGTTATCATCTGAGTTTCTCAATGTCTTAACCTGACAGGTCATTAAACCTGTCTGTGATTACTTCATTACTTATTATTCTGATCATTCTCAAGTAACTGATTTATGTGATTGCCATAAGATTTGGAAATTGTTCTTATTTTTTATATGTCAGATCCACACAGAACCTGTAATATCACCGTTAATTACATAATATGCTTTGTTCTCTTCAGGTTTGATATAAATCTTAATATCTTTGAGATCTTTCTCCTTTTTACCCAGTTCGTCTGTCCAGATTCTTCTGACATTACTTAAAATATTTTTTGTATATACTTCTCTGCCCATGAACTGAATATATACTTCTGCTGTTGCTTCTTTCTTAGTGGTTCTTCTTGTTGTCTTCTTCTCGGCAGCTGTCTCTTCAGCCGGTTTCTCAGCTGTCTTAGCAGGAGCCTTCTTTGTAGTTCTTTTCGTTGTTTTTGTTGGCTTTGCAGCAGTCTTTGTTGTTTTAGCTGTCTCTTTTTTCTCGGCTTCTTTCTCTGTTTCTGCCGGTTTCTTTTCTACAGTGTCTGCTGCTTTAGCTGTTTCTTTCTTCTCGGTTTCTTTCTCTGCTTCTGATGATTTCTTTTCTGCAGTCTTTCTTGTTCTTCTTGCTGCCGGTTTCTTTGCTGTTGTTTCTTTCTTTACAGTCTCTGTTTCAGCAGTTTCTTTCTTGTTTGCTTCTTTATTTACAGCTACTTCTTCAGCAGTTGTCTTTGCAGGAGCCTCTTTAACTTCGGTTGTCTTCGCAGTGGATGTGTTGAGATCTGCTGTAGTTGCTTTTGTTGCCATATGATTAGCCTCCTTACAAGGTATAAGTATTCGTAACTGCTCAGTTTTGTACAGTTACAGGTATTCTTATGTTACCGAAAATATGATAAACAGTAACATTCTTTTATGAAAATAGAATACTACGAATCTTCTGCTTTTGCAATGTTTTTCTGTTTTTATAATTTAGGCATCTTATGAACAGTAACATGAACCGTATTATTTTTTACTCTGTATCCGTCATTTTCTATAGTCCTAGATTCTGCAGATCTTCCTTCATATATGCCGAAAGTCTCCTCTGAAGTTCCTCATTCTGCGGAAGGCTTAAATCCGCATCAAGGGACAGAATCTCCGAAGCCGTTTCACTGGCAGCCTTCAGGATATCAGCATCCTGATAAATATCTCCCAGTTTAAATTCCAGCAGACCACTCTGGCGGATTCCAAAAAGATCACCAGGACCGCGGAGCTTCAGATCCTCTCCTGCAATATAAAATCCATCATTGGATTTGTTCAGGATCTGCAGACGTTTAGAAATTTCCTTTGCACCATTTCCCTGCATAAAAATGCAATATGACTGATATTCCCCTCTACCGACACGCCCGCGAAGCTGATGAAGCTGTGCCAGCCCGAAACGCTCGGCATTCTCCACCATCATCACTGTAGCATTAGGCACATTCACTCCTACCTCAACTACAGTAGTAGATACCAAGATCTGAATTTCCCCTGCGGCAAAAGCCTCCATGATCACATTCTTCTCTTTCGCTTTCATCTTTCCATGAAGAGAAGCAATCTTTATATCCGGCGAAAAAACATTGCGAAGCTTCAGGGTATAATCCAGCACATTTTCCCCATCCATCCCTTCGCTCTCCTCCACCATTGGACAGATCACATAAACCTGCCGTCCCTGACGGATCTGCTTCTCCATAAAAGAATAAGCCTTCGGCCTGTAAGAAGTATCCACCACACAATTTTTAATGGGAAGTCTCTGCGCAGGAAGTTCATCAATTACTGAAATATCCAGATCCCCGTATATAATGATCGCCAGCGTCCTTGGAATCGGTGTAGCACTCATCACCAGCACATTAGGCGGGTTTCCCATAGTAGTCAGTGCTTCCCTCTGTTTCACACCAAAACGATGCTGCTCATCTGTAATAACCAGTCCAAGATTATTGTACTGCACTTTTTCCTGAATCAGTGCATGCGTTCCTATCACCAGATTAGCCTCTTTTGACGCAATCAGCGCATATTTTTCCCTTTTCTCCTTCGCAGTATCTGATCCTGTCAGCAAAACCGGATGCCCAAAATCAATATTCTGTTCCTGCAGCAACTTCTCCATTGCCTGAAAATGCTGCCTTGCAAGAACCTCCGTAGGTGCCATAAGCACTGCCTGATATCCATTCTCCACAGTCATGATCATTGCAAGAAACGCAAGGATCGTCTTACCACTTCCTACATCTCCCTGAACCAGTCTGGACATCAGGGCCTGGCCGCTTAAATCCCTCTCAATCTCATGCCACACATTCAACTGCGCCTTTGTCAGATCATAGGGCAGACTTTCAATAATCTGCTCTGTCGTCCATACCGGATGCATGGGAAACGCATTCGGTGCTTCCTCCGTCTTCTCCTTCAAAGACTGCACAGCAAGAATAAAAAGAAGAAACTCGTCAAACACCAACCTTCTCCTTGCAGCTAACAGCTCCTGCATATTTTTGGGAAAATGAATCGCAGGAATCGCAAAATTCCTGTCTGCCAGGTGGTACCTTTCCTTATACTCATCTGCCAGATACTCTGCCTGAAGCTTCTGCTCATCAAGCACCTGATGGATCAGCTTCACGATCGTCTTATTAGAAAGCCCCGCAGTCAGTCCATAAATCGGCTGAAGACTGTGCAGAATCTCCTCATAAGCCGCAGGAGTAAAAATCTCAGGATGCTCCATCTGCAACTTCCCCTGCTTCCTGACGACACGCCCCCGCAGAACAAACCTGCTGCCTTTCCTGACTGCAGAGCGCAGATACGGTGCATTAAACCACGTAACAGAAATTTTCCCCGTAAGATCTGCCACAGTGGTCGTGATCACCTGAAGATTCCGCACCTGATTCACATACACACCCGTTATAACCGCCACAGAAATCGCCACAACAGCTCCCTCTTCCAGAGACCGGATCTCAACAGGCTCCTCATACGCATCATAATTACGTGGATAATAACTCAGAAGAGATTCCATATCCGTAACTCCTATTTTCGCAAATAACTTTTCCGTTTTCTCCCCCACGCCCTTAAGGGTTCTCAAAGATATTGACATCTATCTCCTTTTCCTTTCTAAAAAATCCATCACAAATATAAATTTAACCAAATCAAGTATCCGGCTATCCGGCAGAGCAATTATTCGGTTATAATCAAGTAAAAACGGACTATGTCATCCGCCCAGCCAGCTGCCAGGCGGGAAAATTATTTGTTTTTGTGTGCATTTGCAGGGATCTTAGATATTCTTAGGTTCCGGAAAACTGCGTTATGAGCAGACTGTCTCACTGTCTGAGCGAAGTTTGCAACGGAGCGAGTTTGAGAGGGCTGCTCATGCCCTTAGCAGATTTCCGGAACCTTAGAATATCTTAGTTCCCGAAACCGCACACAAAAACAAATAATTTTCCTGCCGTCCCTTTTTAATACGAAAACGGATATACCCACCCTCAACAATGGCCTATACCCGTTTTCATCACATGAACTATTCGTTTATCTCTCTCAAAAACTCTATTATCCTACTCTACAGAAATAACATAATAATAAATCGGCTGTCCACCCGCATTCAGTTCCACATCACAATCCGGATAAGCCTCCTCCAGAGCCGTTGCCAGCTCCTCAGCTTCAGCCTCCTCAGTATCAGCACCATAATAAATACTGATCACCTCAGACTCATCATCCACCATCTGGGCAACTGTCTCCTTGGCAACTTCCATGCGGTCCTTGCCAACAGCCAGGATTCCATGATCACCGATACCCATCATATCACCCTCATGGATCTCCTTATCATCAATCCTTGTATCACGCACAGCATACGTGATCTGTCCGGTCTTCACATGTTCGATTGCCTGAAGCATAGCCTCAGTATTCTCCGCACTGTTCTTCTCGGGCACATAACTGATCATGGCAGTAATTCCCTGCGGAATGGTCTTAGTCGGCACAACCACGATCTCTTTATCCTCAGTAAGATCCCTTGCCTGGTTTGCAGCAAGAACAATATTCTTATTGTTCGGGAAAATATAAATAGTCTTTGCATTTACTTTTGCAATGGCATTGAGCATATCCTCTGTACTCGGGTTCATTGTCTGACCGCCCTCGATCAGGTAATCCACACCCAGTTCCTTAAAGATCTCTGTCATTCCCTTTCCCACAGATACGGAAATAAAGCCAACTTCCTTCGGCGGCTGTGCTGCTTCTTCTTTTTCTTCCTGTGCTGCCTGTTCTTTCGCCATTTTCTCGGCATCCTTTATAAGCTTCTCCTGATGCTCCTCACGCATATTGTCAATCTTCATACGTGAAAGTGCACCAAAGGTAAGGGCTTTCTCAATAGCCTGTCCGGGATGATTGGTATGAACATGAACCTTCACAATCTCGTCATCTGCAACAAGCACAATAGAATCACCAAGAGACATCAGGAATTTCTTAAATTCATGCTCTGTCTCCTCGGACATCGGCTGGTTCAGAAGAATAATAAACTCTGTACAATAACCAAATTTAATATCAGCCTCTGTCTGTGCATCGATCTTAGTCACAGCAGGACCTTTTGCCTTGTCAAACTGTGTATAATCAATCTCTTTGCCAAGGAAACCATCATATGCACCATGGTATACTTCCAGAAGTCCCTGTCCACCGGAATCCACTACTCCTGCTTCTTTCAGAACCGGCAGCATCTCCGGTGTCTTTGCCAGAGTTTCCTCCGCATGAGCGATCACGCTCTGGAAAAATGTATCCAGATCCTCTGCTGTCTCCGCAAGCTCTACAGCCTTGGCAGCAGCCTCTCTTGCAACAGTAAGGATTGTTCCTTCCTTCGGTTTCATGACTGCCTTATATGCAGTCTCCACACCTTTCTCCATGGCTGCCGCGATATCAATGGCATCCAGTTCCTTACTGTTCTTAACACTTCTGGTAAAGCCACGCAGAAGCTGAGAAAGAATAACACCTGAGTTACCTCTTGCACCGCGCAGGGAACCGGAAGAAATCGCCTTGGCCAGTGACTCCATGTCAGGCTCTCCCAGAGAACCTACTTCTGCTGCTGCTGCCATGATCGTCATTGTCATATTGGTTCCTGTATCTCCATCCGGTACCGGAAATACGTTCAGTTCGTTGATCCATTCTTTTTTAGCTTCCAGATTCTTGGCTCCTGCAAGAAACATCCTGGAAAGTATTCTGGCATCTATGGTTTTGTTATTCACCACAAGTTCCTCCTCTATCCTAATCAATTGCGCGTACACCTTCTACATAAATATCGATCTTATCGATCTCCATTCCTGTAAAGGCCTCGACTTTATATTTGACATTGCTGACAAGGTTGTCTGCAATTGTACTTATGTTCACGCCATATGCCACAATAACATGGAAATTCAGGCGGATTTTATTGTCCTCTGTAATTCTGACGCTGATGCCATGTTTCAGGCTGTTCTTTCCAAGAAGCTTTACCAGTCCGTCCTTCATACTGACTGCAGCCATGCCTACGATACCAAAACATTCTACAGCAACGCTTCCTGCGTAGGTTGCGATTACATCTGTGTCAATTATGATCTGACCTAATCCGGAATCTATACGTCCATTCATATGGTTACCTCCAATGCTCATTATTGTATGTAAGTGTATTATAACCTCTTTTCACAGAAAAAGAAATATAATTTTTGAGTTTTTTCCTTTTTTTGCTTGCAAAAGCACAATTCATCTGTTACAATGTAATCTGTTGAACACAAGGTTACTGTTCAGACGCTATGCACACAGCACGACAGTAACAATAAAGCGTCAAGGAGGTGCTATCATGGCTAAATGTGCAATCTGTGAGAAAGCTGCTCATTTCGGAAATAATGTAAGTCATTCACATAGAAGATCCAATAAAATGTGGAAATCTAACGTAAAATCCGTTAAAATCAAGACTGCTGAGGGTGGAGCTAGAAAGACATATGTATGTACTTCTTGCTTAAGATCCGGTAAAGTAGAAAGAGCATAATAACACCATTACCCCTGTTGCAACAGGGGTATTTTTTTGCAAAAAAGACTGTCCCTCTGTTCAGATATTCTTTACCGAATATTCTGCCTGAGCTGACAGTCTTTTTTTATTTCATATGTCAAACGGGATATTCGCAATCTTCTGTAAAGTTAATGACAGAAAAGATGATATCCCAACAACAGGAAAACTCCGGCCGAAACCACCAGAACCACATTTTCTGCAATCAGCATCCCGATTATCATCCCAATCCCTATGAAAAACAGCATAAAGCCGAACAGCTTTTCCAATTCTTCTGCACCTTTTTCATCGGTTTGCTATAGTCTATGCAAAAATTATTTTTCTGATTCGCCGACAGATTCTTCGTCACCTTTTCCGGAGGTAAAACGGTCTACAAAATCCGGAACCATATCAAGGATCTTGGTGAGACCATCCTGATTTTTCACATTGACCAGCTTTGTTGTTCCATTCTGGATCACAAGCACTGCACAGGGAGTCATCTTTCCTGCCATTCCGCCGCCGCCGTTATCCTTCTTCTCTCCGGAAAAAGCACCGGCACCTACACCGAAAGATACATCCATCAGAGGAAGAATGATCGTATCGCCTACATGGATTGCCTCTCCTACCACTGTTTTCGCAGAAATAAAACTGTCCATTCCCTTGAATAATGAATTTACGGTTTCTTTAAAATTGTTTTCATTTGCCATGGTCATGCCCTCCTGGTTTTCCAACGTTTTATAACGTATTTTATATTTTTATTGAAATAAATACTCACTGCTGCCCGCACAGGAACAAATCCGTAGATCCTGCCTTTTGCCCTGATGTTTCCATACAGATAATTCTCACTGTCAAAACGGGGATTGATCTGTATACAGTTTTTGTGAAATGGAATTGTCATCCCAAGTACAGCAAGTGCCGCACCTGTCAGAGCCGGATCTTCAAAAGAAAAAGTAACCTGCCCTTCTATCCTTGTAGGAAAAATATGCTTAAGCAAAAATTTTCCATGTTTCCATACAAGTTTTCTGGCAGCTGTCACTCTGGGATGTTCTATAAACGCCTTCCACCAGGACACATTCTTCTTAATCTTCCCGAATGTCCTGCGGATATTTTGCAGTTTTGTACGAATCGACTGAAATATATTTCGGATCCGGTCATAGATCCTTTTTATAAAAAACTGCCTCTTCTTTAGACTATTCCGATCTGTATCATCTGCATTCAGTTCCTGCTGTCCGGATATCTGACTGTTTCTGATCCTCTCTGTATCAGCAGATGTACCTGAAGCTGAATTTCTGTCTGTTTTCAGATCCTCAGTCTCCATATTCTCTGATTGCGGGTGATCAACCACTGATTTCTTATGCTCTTCTTCCCTGCTTCCGTCTGTGCCGGATACAGATACCTTTTCTGCGCCGGATTTCTCCGGATTTTTCCCGGATTTCTTTGTTATATCCCTCTTCTCCTGCCGTTTTTTCAACAACTTGTCTACGGGAATTCCAAACAGATGAAAGGATATCTCCATCTGCTGATCTTTCCATTCCACTCTCAGCGAAATCCCATGAAACAGCCAGCTTACGATACCCTCTCCCTCTGTCTGTTTCCAACCAACTTCTGCCTTGACAGCTGATGCCTTATATCTTACAGGACAGAACAGTACAAGAAGAACTGCCAGTAAAAGAAGGCCCAGCAGAATTCCCAGGATGATCAGTATAAATTTAAGGATCAGCCATAAAATATGTAACATATTCTCACCTGTTTTCTATATATTCAGCTGTTGCGAAGGTTCCCGTTTCCCTGTACATTTCATCGATCAGACTTCGCACCATCTCCAGGGCTTCCTCTTTGCCCTTCGCCATTCCTATGATCTTCGGACAGATTCCATAAAAGCTCTTCTGTATCAGCATTGCTGCAGGAATAATATCCATCAGATTCACAGGATTCTCTGACAGAGTAAGGAGATAAATGCCCAGAACCGGTTTTCCGCTGTTCAGTTTCTTTTTTATCTTCTCAGGATCCTTTACAGATTCCCCTGCAAGAAAATTCTCCTGCCATTTCAGCATCTTACACCCTCTCCCGTTTCTATAACACTTCAGTTACAGTATTTCCATTTTCTCCAAAATTTAAACCGGGCTGCGTTGCAAAAAAACACAGCCCTGTTCTCTCGTTAATAATACTTATGCTGTTTTCCCCAGAGTCCATTGCTTCTCATCTCCAGATATTCCTGATAAGCACGCTCTACAATCTGCTTCTCGTTTGAAAACCTCAGCAGATGATAGATCTCATGAAATTTATAATATCCGGAATCTACAAAAAACTCCTCTCTCTGGGGCTTACTATGATAATTATCCGCAGTCATAAGATACCAGTGTACCTCTTTGAAAACCACGTCCTCCGGAACGGTAAAGTTATATTGGCTCTTTCCGATGTATTTCACAATGGTCGCACGCACTCCAGCCTCTTCCATCACTTCCCGCAATGCTGTCTGTTCATGCGTTTCGCCTGGTTCCACTGTTCCTTTCGGCAATACCCAGCCCTCATAACGGTTCCTGTAAGATTTATACAAAGTAAGAATCTTACCCCGATGAATTACCACACCGCCACAGCTCGTTGCTTCTATCATAATGCAATCCCTCCTGTTTTGCGTGGTATTATAAACTGAGTATAGTATATCTCTTTTTTTCCAAACCCGCAAGCTATAAATAGCATTTCATAACATATTACCGATTAATTAGTTACTGTTCACTCCGTTCACAGTAACGTAGCCAAAATTCATTCCAGATTGCCTGCAACATGGAATTTATTATTGCTTATCATAATAATACGCATCAAATATCTGCTCTGCGATGGGCACTGCTGCTTCACTTCCGGTACCGCCATTCTCAACAATGATCGCAACTACCAGATCCGGATCATCCACGTTGGAATAACCGATAAACCAGGAATGACTGGAACCATTCTCATCAAATTCCGCTGATCCGGTCTTGCCTGCCACTGTATATCCTCTTCCGTTCAGAGCCGATGCGGTCCCGTTTTCCACAACACCTTTCATAAGCTTTCCAAGGATATTCGCCTCATTTGTTGTCATCAGACGTTTATAGCTCTCCGGCTCTGTTGTCTTCACTGTCTCTCCGTCTGAACTTACAACAGAATCAATGAGATAAGGCTTCATGAGCTCCCCGCCATTGGCAATCGCACTGGTAATCAGCGCCATATGCATAGGTGATACCAACGTATTACCCTGTCCGATGGCAGTCTGCATAACCTCTGCAACAGAAGATTTTCCATTTAATGTAAAAGTACTCTTTTTATAGGAAGAAAGCGGAAGGCTCTTATTAAAAAGAAGATCCTCGGCTGTTTTTTTCAGAGAACTGCCTCCGAGCATGGTTCCGATCTCTGCAAATGCACTGTTACAGGAATTGGCAAAAGCACTGTAAAAATCTTCCTGTCCATGAACAGTTCCGCCATAGCACCTGATCGTGTGATCTTCTCTGGTAATACTTCCCTCACAGAGATAGGAAAATCCCTCCAGACTGCCCTTGGTTCTGAAATAGTCCAGGGCAGTTACCACCTTAAATGTAGATCCCGGAGGATAGGCTCCGTTTGTAGCTCTGTTCAACAGACTGCTGTCATTGGAATCATTTACCAGTGTGTCCCAGTTCTGGGAAATAGTATTCGGGTCAAAGTCCGGTCTGCTCATTTCCACCAGAATCTTACCTGTAGAGGGTTCTATGGCAACAACCGCCCCTCTCCTGTCACCAAGTGCATTATAGGCAGTTGACTGAAGATCTGCGTTTAACGTCGTGATCACAGAATCACCCGTATTTTTCTGATTCTTAAACTCATTTTTCATCTGGTTCAGGAAAAATTCATGAGAAGTCAGAAGCTGGAAGTTCGCCTCTGATTCCAGTCCGCTTTTTCCATTAGTGTCATATCCGACTACATGAGCGAACATATTTGCATAGGGATAAGTACGTTCCTCTGTTCCGTCTTCGTAAACATTGGTCTGGGCAAGCACCTGCCCATCTGCAGATATGATCTTACCTCTTACAACCCTGTCTGAAAAAGTATCCTGCCTTGTATTATAGGGACTATTGATAAAATCATCGCTCTTTGCATAATTAAAGTAGATCAGATATCCGATCATACTGACAAAGATCAGCACAAAAAAGCAGGATACCAGTGTATACTCTCTGTTACGGGGCCTTCTCTTTTCAGAAATCTCCCGGGCTTTGCGCTTCTGGCGCTTCTTCAAATCTCTGCGCCGTTCCTTTTCTTCGATATCTCTCAATTTCTTCGTCCTCATCTTCTCTCAAAATATACAATCCCTGAATGATCGCCAGCATCAGTACTGTACATGCGACAGAACTTCCTCCATAGCTGACCAGAGGAAGAGTTACACCTGTCATAGGGATAAATTTCGTTGCTCCGCCAATTGTCAGAAATACCTGAAATGCATATTCCGTACCAAGTCCAAGTGCGATCAGTTTGTAGAATGGTTTCTTAATCTTAAGCGCAATATTTACGATCATCAAAAAGAAACTCATACATACCAGGATCAGGCAGACTGCAAAAATCCCACCCAGTTCCTCACAGATCGCACTGAATATAAAGTCATTCTTGACAACAGGGATCTTCTCAGGCGAACCCTGACACAATCCCATTCCAAACCATCCGCCGGTTCCAATGGCAAACAGTGACTGGACGATCTGGTATCCTTCATTCTGATATACCGCCATGGGATCCTTCCAGGCTGTCACTCTCTGACGCACATGGCCAAACAGATGATATGCGACAACTGCCCCTGCAGATCCGCCTGCAAGACCAAGTGCCAGATATCCCACATTTCTGGATGCCACATAAATCATCACAAGATATGCCGCAAAGAAGATCACTGCACTTCCAAGGTCTCTGGAAAGTACAAGAATCCCCACATGCAGTCCCGCCACTACCGTAGCCTGGATCACTTTTGAAAAATCAGCACCTTTTCTCAGCAATGCCGCCATAAAGAACACAAATGTAATCTTTATCGCCTCTGAAGGCTGGATTCCCATCAGGGAAAGTTTTGCTCCATAGCTTGTCTTTGCAAGCACAAATACCGCCGCCAGCAAAACGATTCCGATTCCCGCATAAACCCATGTCAGGTCTTTGAGAAATTTCATCTTCCTGATCAGGACAGGTACGATCAATGCCACCACATTCACGCCTGACACGATCACCAGCTGTCTGGTAGCTGTGGAAACATCCAGCCTGCACAGCATAATAAATCCTACGCTGAGAAGCATGCACATATTGTTGAGCAGTAAAATCGATGCTTTCTTATAAAAAATCCTGTACAAAATCTGGATTCCCGCAAAAAATGCCATCATTTCGACATAAAACAACACGACCTGAAACTTACCTGTCTTCAGGTAGATGACCAGAAACGCAGTGAAATCCATAAAAAAGATAAGCATCAGCTGCTGGCGCAGCGATTCGTTTCTCTCCTCCTCACTCTGCTGTTTCACCAGATAGAAACAGTGAAAGGTATAAATCACCATCAGGGTAAGGATCACATACTTGGATAATTCTACAATTACATTAATCATATGCCTTACTCGGCTCCTCTTTTAAAATGTCCCTTTGTATATTCCCGTTTCGGAGGATTCTTCCCATCACGATAAACAGCTCTGAACTCTTCATATATCTTCACCGCATCCTGAGGCTTTTCAATGGTAAATGCAAGTCTCAGGGAAGAGACACCAAGTCTGTCTATCTGTGATTTCTCTTTCAACAGGCCGTAAGGGATACTGTTGTAAATGATATTATAGCAGGGTATACAGAAATCTGTATTCTCAGTTTTCCATGGGTTACATATACATTTCGCCGTAAATTCTTTATCGTAACGGTCTTTTAAAGTTACCCCTTCTTCCTTATGATTACATCCGTAAAGATTTTTATGCACACACTGGGCCGATATCATAAGAGGCAGATATCCATAGATCAGCATCTCGCTGTCCCGGTTATCTCTGTGGCGGATTTCCCCTTCGTTCAGCTCAAGCGGTACCGTATTTCTGAGGACTTTCTGATCTTTCCAGAAATCAGCAGCTTCATCATTCCATGTATACATACTGTGATCCAGAACACATTTCTCAGCCAGACCTGCCTTTCGCAGAACTGCAAAAGTCTCCAGATTTCTTACCAGAAATCCTGTCATTCCTCTGTCCATCCACTCTCTGATCCTGGTGAGAAGCTCCCGGGGCATCTCACCTCTCATAATATGCGGAAGAGACAGATACATCTCCATTCCTCTGCTTACACAGTCATCCAGGCAGACCTCCATGGCATCAGCGTTCAGATACATTCCATGTATCCCCTCTCTTTTATATAACGCCAGTGCAGTGGATTTTTCTTCACAGGAAATATAAATCGGAAGATTTTTCTGCTTTGACGAATCTGCTTTTCTTCCGGCATCCTCTGATAAGCGTTTCTTCCCATTATTTTCTTCTCTCTTATATGGTTTGAGCAATTCATTTTCCAGCGATTCCAGTGCCTCTCTTCTCGCCTCATTCAGCATTTTCATCGGGATAAAAATATTCTCATCCATCTGGATTTCCAGATTTTCCCACTCATATTCTGTATTTCCAAGCTTCTCCATCTGTGAACGGATGCGCTCCTCTGTCAGCGGCTGGTTCTGCGCATACTGTACCTCACCCACAGACGCAGATCCATGGATTCCCCTGCATGACACATCCAGTATAGCAGGACTTCCCGGAAAAAGAATGAATGTTCCCTGAATTTTTTCTTTCTTTTTTCTTAATACAGGACTGACATCTCCTGTTTTCTTCTCATTGCTGAATGCCATCATGGACGGACCATTCTGCATCTGATAATAACCGGTACAGGAACCTCCCCTGTTAAACAGATCCAGCAGATATCTCTTATCCTCCTCTGCTACCCTGTAATTCTCAGCTCCCTTCTCAAAAAGAAGATCCAGGTACTTCCGATATACAGAAGTTACCCCTGCTGTATATCCCGGCTGCTTCATCCTGCCCTCTATCTTAAGAGAAGTAACACCAGCCTCCAGAATCTGCGGAAGAATCTCTATCGTAGAAATATCTTTCAGACTCAGAGGACATAGTTCTTGCGCTTTCCTTTTCTCTGACCGTCTGCCATTTTCCCCGCAACAAAGCGCTGTCTGGTAAGGCAGACGGCAAGGCTGTGCACACCTTCCTCTGTTACCGCTTCTTCCACCCAGGATACTGCTCATCAGGCACTGTCCTGAATAACTGTAACATAAAGCTCCATGGATAAAAGATTCAATCTCGATAGGACTTGTCTCATGCATCCTCCGGATTTCCTCAAGGGAAAGCTCTCTGGCAGTTACCACTCTGGAAGCACCCTGTTCTTCCAGAAACTTCATCCCCTCCGGACCTGTCACAGTCATCTGCGTGCTGACATGAAGATGCATACCCGGAAACATCTCCCTGATCATCTTAAACACACCCATATCCTGAACGATCACCGCATCCAGACCTTCCTTATAATATGGAAGCAGATAATCATACAACTGTTCAGACAGTTCCCTGTTCTTCAACAGCGTATTCACTGTCAGATAAAGTTTCCTGCCATGGATATGAGCAGTATCAATGGCACGCAAAAGCTCTTCCTCTCCGAAATTCTTCGCATAGGCCCGCGCGCCAAAGGCTGCTCCCCCTACATAAACCGCATCTGCACCTGCACCGATCGCTGCCTCAAATCCCTCATAGGAACCGGCAGGTGCCAGAAGTTCAATCTCTTCTCTTCTCAATTCTATACCTCACGTTTTCTATAACAGTCATCTTAAATGCATTATTTATGAGCATTGCTATAATATTCAAATCGAATACATATGAAACAAATCATAAAGGGGAAATCACCGAAGTAATCCCCCCTCTGTTATTTCAGCAGCTCATCAATCTGCTTTTCCAGTTCCTTATTCTTTCCCTCCAGAAGGCTCTTCTGTTCCAGGGCTTCCTGTTCATGCTTCTGCGCTTCCTCAATCTGCATACGAAGCGAGATCAGCTCATGCTTCAGATCATACATCTCCTGATCCTTCTGCTGTAAATCCTGTTCAAAAACCTCCGCCTGTTTCTTTGCCTTAAAATAGTCATCTGTAATATTCAGGCTGATAAGTGTATGCTTGGTCTCCATGGGCTGTCTGCTGTAACCCGGCATAGCACTTAACTCATCCATCTTTTTATTTATATAGGATGCTACTTTCTGAAAATATTCTTCCGATTCATAGCCTCCCAGCGTAATAATCTTACCACCTATGATTACCTTTGCTGTATTTTTGACCGCCATCCGTACGAGCCTCCTGTATCTTCCTTCAATCTGCCCGGAACCCCGGACATTTACTTCATTATACTCGAAAGCAGTCGAAATGTATAGGAATTTTTAAAAAACTTTTACTTTTTTATATTTTTACGCCCTTAACTTCAGTTTTTCTCCGGCATCTGATAGCCCAGATGCTCATACGCAAGCGCCGATGCCATACGTCCTCTCGGCGTACGGTTCAGGAATCCATTCTGCAGCAGATAAGGCTCATACACATCCTCCAGCGTACCAGAATCCTCCCCTATCGCCGCAGCCAGAGTCTCCAGTCCCACAGGACCACCCTGAAAATTCACGATCATAGTCTGAAGAATCCTTCTGTCAATCTTATCCAGACCATACTGATCCACTTCCAGAAGATTCAGCGCAAAACACGCCACATCATAAGTAATCCGTCCATCATATTTCACCTGCGCAAAATCACGAACCCTCTTCAGCAGACGGTTGGCAAGCCTCGGAGTTCCCCTGGATCTCTTGGCAATCTCAGCCGCACCCTTCTCATCAATCTCCACTCCAAGAACCTGAGCAGAACGGATAATAATCGTCTTCAGCTCCTCATGAGTATAAAACTCCAGATGATGCATCACACCAAAACGGTCACGAAGAGGTGCAGACAGAAGTCCTGCCCTGGTAGTCGCCCCCACCAGCGTAAACTTCGGCAGATCCAGACGTATAGACCTGGCAGAAGCCCCCTTCCCGATCATAATATCAATAGCATAATCCTCCATAGCAGGATAAAGGACCTCCTCCACCTGCCTGTTCAGGCGGTGGATCTCATCCACAAACAGAATATCTCCCTCCTGCAGATTATTAAGGATTGCAGCCATCTCCCCCGGCTTCTCAATAGCCGGCCCGGAAGTCACCTTCATATGAACCCCCATCTCATTGGCAATAATCCCCGAAAGAGTAGTCTTACCAAGCCCTGGAGGACCATAAAACAAAACATGATCCAATGCATCATGCCTCTGCTTCGCAGCCTCTATATAAACCTTCAAAGTACTCTTGGTCTTCTCCTGACCAATATAATCATCCAACGTCTGCGGCCGGAGATTCCCCTCCAGAGAAAAATCCTCCTCCGTCACATCCGTAGTTATAATACGTTTCTCCATCTGTTACCCATCCTAACCTATAACAATTCTATAACAATACAGGCAATCCAATCTACCAGAGCGTGAAATCCTGCTTCAGTTAAAAATTCTTCAGCGCAGCCTTCAAAAGACCTTCCACATCATCCGGTGACACATCCGTAACCTTACGCACCGCACGAAGCGCATCCGCACTGCTGTATCCCAGCGCAACCAGAGCCTCAACAGCTTCCTGCCTGCCATCCGAAACCTCACCGGCTCCCACTGCTGCCCTCTCCTGCTCATGAACCAGCTTCAATTCAAACGCATCCTCCAGCTTCATCTTATCCTTCAGTTCAAGGATCAGCTTCTGAGCAGTCTTCTTCCCGATACCCGGAGCCTTCGACAACGTCTTCACATCATCCGAAAGAATTGCAAACCTCAATTCATCCGCCGTAATCCCCGCCAGAACCCCCAGCGCAGCCTTCGGCCCCACACCATTCACGCCAAGAAGCAGCTTAAACATCTGCAGATCATCCTTAGTCCTGAACCCATACAACTTCATGGCATCCTCTCTCACACTGAAATAAGTATGGACCTTCACATCCTCCCCCATACGAATCTCAGACAAATCTGCCCCCGTCATATATATCTCATAACCAATCCCCCCAGCCTCAACAACCACCGAGTTCTCAGTCATATCCACAGCCATTCCATGAACAAACGCAATCATGATACATCCTCCGTCCCACAGCAATCCTCTCCAACATCACATCTGAGCAGATCACCACAAAATTCATCACTTCCGATTCATCATACCACATCCCACCCCATAACGCAAACATATATTCGCGTACACTGTTCGCACACCTTGCGAAACAGTTACTGTTCACTCCGTTCACAGTAACTTAGCCAAAATTCATTCCAGATTGCCTGCGGCAATGGAATTTTGGCTTGTATGTCTCGGGATTTTGGCATATTCATGCCAAAACACCTCGCGGGATAGTGGTGTGTGAACAGTAACGCGAAACAACCAGTAAACAGCGCGGGGCATTATTTCGGTTTGGGTGAATTTTGCAGGAAGCGTAGTAACTCTTAGTTCCGGGAAATCTGCGTTATTCGAAAAATGCTCACTGTCTGAGCCGCTTCGCGGCGAGTTTGAGCATTTTTCGAATGCTTTTAGCAGATTTTCCGAAACTTAGAGTTCCTAGCTTCCGAAACTGAACCCAAACCGAAATAATGCCCCGCGCGTCCCTTAATCGAAAAAAAGAACCGCCATGCCTTCACACAGCAGTTCTTTCTCCCATTACTGAATAATATGTCTCGGACAAACCTCTTTACAAGCCCCACAATTCGTACACTTACTATAATCAATATGCGCACAGAAATTATCAACCGTAATCGCCCCATTCGGGCAAGTCTTCTCACACTTCTTACATCCGATACAGCCAACCTCACACGCAGAAGTAACAGCCTTACCTTTCGCATGAGAACTACACTGCACAAACGTAGTCTGCTCATAGGGCACAAGCTCGATCAGATGCTTCGGACACTTGGCAACACACTTACCGCAGGCCTTACAAGCCTCCTTATCAACAACCGCCACACCGTTCACAACATCAATCGCCCCAAACGGACAGGCCTTCACGCAGCTTCCAAAACCAAGGCATCCATAAGTACAGGACTTCGCACCGCCGCCGGGAATGAAAGCCATCATCTCACAGTCTTCCACACCTGTATACTCATAATTATCCTTCGTCTTCTCACAGGTACCCGCACACTTCACATACGCCACCTGACGGGCAGTCTCCACAACTTCCTGTCCCATGATCGCTGCGATTACTTTTCCGACAGGCTCACCGCCTACCGGACATCCGTTTACAGGTGCCTCACCTTTGGCGATCGCTGCTGCCAGACCATCACAGCCGGGATAACCACAGCCACCGCAGTTATTACCGGGAAGCGCCTCACGAACAGCAACTTCCTTCTCATCCACTTCCACAGCAAACTTCTTACCGGCAACGCCAAGGAAAACACCGATAAAAAGACCTACTGCCGCAACCAGTACAGTTGCCGCGATAATTGCTCCTATATTCATACCAGTCCCCTCCTTAAATCAGTCCTGAAAATCCGAAGAAGGCAATTGCCATCAGTCCGGCTGTCAGCAGAACTGTAGGGAATCCCTGGAAGGATTTTGGAATGTCATTGTATGCGATTTTCTCACGGATACCAGCCATCAGCACGATGGAAATAGTAAAGCCCACTGCTGTTGCAAATCCGTTCACTGTTCCCTGAAGAACATTATACTCTTTCTGCACGTTTGTAAGGGCAACACCAAGAACCGCACAGTTTGTTGTGATCAGTGGAAGATACACACCAAGTGCCTGATACAGGGAAGGCATTGTCTTCTTAAGGAACATCTCTACAAACTGTACCAGCGCCGCGATCAGCAGGATGAATACGATAGTCTGCAGATAAGTCAGGTTCGTAGGAACCAGGATAGCATTGTAAATAATACCTGTCACAAAAGATGACAGTGTAATAACGAAGATGATCGCACCGCCCATGCCGGCTGCTGTCTCAACACTCTTGGAAACACCAAGGAAAGGACAGAGGCCAAGGAACTGGCTGAGGACTACGTTATTTACAATCGCTGAGCTTACAAGTATGATCAAAAGTTCTTTCATAATCCATTACCCCCTTTTTCCCTTACACATGGTATTGCCACAGGCTGCACAGCTTCCGCCGCAATCAGGATTACTTGGATCAATGCCACGTTTGGCTGCACCGATTTTGAATTTGTTCTGTAATGCAGAAAGCGCTGCCAGAACAAAGAATGCTCCGGGTGCCAGGATAAAGATTGTAATCGGTTCATAACCAGCCTTACCTGCTGCAGCATCTGCCAGAGGAAGAATCTGATGTCCGAACAGAGAACCTGCGCCGATCAGCTCACGTACTGCACCGATACAGGTGATACTTAAGGTAAATCCAAGACCCATACCAATACCATCAAACAGAGAGGCAATCGGTTTATTCTTGGATGCATATGCTTCTGCACGTCCAAGGATGATACAGTTAACTACGATCAGAGGAATATAGATTCCAAGGGAGTCATACAGGCTTGGGATAAATCCCTGTAAAAGAAGCTGTACAACTGTTACAAAGGAAGCAACAACTACGATAAATGCAGGCATACGCACTCTGTCCGGAATAAAGTTTCTCAGAAGAGAGATCATTAAGTTGGATGCTGCAAGAATCACTGTTGTAGTAAGTCCCATTCCGATACCATTGGTTGCAGATGTGGTGATAGCCAGTGTAGGACACATACCAAGCATCAGTACAAAGGTAGGATTTTCTTTGATGATTCCGTTATATAAACGTTCAGCAGGTGTGTTTGGTTTCATCACTGATTTCCCCCTTTCTCATACTGGAATGCACATAATCCGGCATTAACACCGTTTGTCATGGCATTCGTTGTAATAGTGGCACCACTTAACGCATCGATCTGATCATCCGCTGTGGCACCGGTCTTTGTATATTCAAATTTATCTACGTTCTTATCTTTGAACTGATCCTTAAATGCATCTGTGTTTGCTCTCATACCAAGACCTGCGGTCTCACCGATGGAAAGAATGGAAATTCCATTTAAGGTACCGTCATCCTGAATACCCATTGCAAACTGGATATCTCCGCCGTAACCCTCGGAAGTGGTTACTGTAAATGCATATCCCAGTTCATTGCCTGAAGCATCCTTGGCAAGCATAGTCTCATCTATGGACTGTGCCGCATATCCGTTCTCATCCAGATAAGACTGCATGGCATCCGCATCCACATCCACTGTCTCAAAGCTGTCCGCATCTGCAAATACTGCCTTATACGCATCCTGTTTCGCCTGTGCTTCCTGCTTTGCAATAGGATCTGCTGTAATATCCTGGACTACACCAAGGGCAAGTCCTGCCACCAGTGTGATCACTGTAATGGCTATGGTATCTTTGATAATTCTGTTACTCATGCCTTTTTGCCCCCTTTCCCAAATGCCGGGTGACGAGTCACACGTTCAATCATCGGAACTAACAGGTTGCAGAAAATGATCGCATAGGATACGCCCTCTGCGGAACCGCCAAAGAGACGGAAGACCGCAGTCAGTACACCAAGACAGACACCGTATACATACTGTCCTCTTGGTGTGATCGGTGTTGTGACATAGTCTGTAGCCATAAACCATGCACCAAGCATAAGACCACCGCCGAAGATGTGGCTGAACAGATAGTTCACGTCAAATCCCTTGCCTGTTCCAAGCATGTAAAGGATTACAAATACTGCGAAACTTCCAATATAGGTAAGCGGAATCTTCAGATCGATCACCTTGAAAACCAGAAGGATTGCTGCTCCGATCAGGATCGCAAGGGCAGAAGTCTCACCGATAGTTCCCTGGATATCACCGATAAACATATGTAATACAGATACAGAACTGTCTGTAAATCCATTCTGTTTCAGAGCTGCCAGAGGAGTTGCACCGGATACAGTATCTACCACACCTCTGAAGCTGTCGCTTACTGCGAAGTCTGTCATCTTTCCTGCGAAAGAGATCATCAGGAAACATCTTCCTGCAAGTGCCGGGTTCATGAAGTTCTGTCCCAGACCACCGAAGAGCTGTTTTACAACGATGATCGCAAATGCACTGCCAAGTACAGGCATCCAGAGCGGAATTGATGCAGGCATATTTAATGCAAGTAATAAACCTGTAACAACTGCACTGAAGTCTGTAATTGTGTTCTTCTTATGCATCAGCTTGTCATAAATCCACTCAAAGAATACACTGGAAGCGACGGTGATCACTACTACCAGTAAGGCACGAAGGCCAAAATTATAAATTCCAAACAGTGTGGTCGGCAGAAGCGCCAGTACCACAAGCTGCATGATTTTGCTTGTTGTCATCTTATCCCGGACATGGGGATTGGATGATACATGTAACATCTGATCCATTACGATGTCCCCCTTTTACTTTTTCTTACGGCTTGCCAGAACCATCTTACGCATAGATTTGATCATCTGGGTCAGCGGACGCTTGGCAGGGCAGATATAACTGCAGCAGCCACATTCGCAGCACTCCATACCATCAAATTTCTGGAAGCTCTTCATGTCACCATGCTCTGCAAAGGTTGCAAGTCTTGCAGGAATGACATGGCCGGGACAGACTCCTACACATCTGCCGCAGTTAATGCATGCAGTCTGTTCGGCATCTGCCACATCATCCTTCTCCAGGCAGAGACATGCGGAGCTTGTCTTAATACATGGTACATGAGTGTCATACATGGCAAATCCCATCATAGGACCACCTGAAATTACTTTGGATACATTGTCTGTCAGTCCGCCGGCAGCTTCAATCAGCTCTGCCATATCTGTTCCGGAAAGGACATCAAAGTTCTGCGGATTCTTAATCCCCTGTCCTGTTACTGTCACGATACGGTCCATAACAGGTTTTCCAAGGATAACGGCTTCATAAACAGCAATTACGGTATCTACGTTGTCAACTACGCATCCTGCATCTGCCGGAAGCATGGCAGAGTTAATCTCTCTGTCTGTGACAGCCTTGATCAGGAAACGCTCACCACCCTGTGGGTACTTGGTCATCAGCTCTGCTACTTCAATACGTGGAATATCTTTTACCATTTCTTTCAGTTTCGCAATACAGTCAGGCTTGTTATCCTCAATACAGATATATCCCTTCGCATTGTCAAAGAGCTTCAGCATAACTCTTAAGCCCTCGATCAGCTTCTCAGAGTCATCCAGCATTCTTCTGTAGTCACTGGTAAGATAGGGTTCACACTCGGCACCGTTTACAAGGATATGATCGATCTTGTCCGGTTCCTTTGGCGCAAGCTTTACCTGTGTGGGGAATCCGGCGCCACCCATTCCCACTACTCCGCCTTCTTTAATTCTCGCCAAAATCTCCTCTTTCGAAAGATCTTCCAGACGTGCAGGAGTAAATTCCACACTTTCATACTGCTGGTCATTCTCAATGATAATGGAATTGACCATAGAACCTGTTGCTGTCAGGCGCGGTTCGATTCCTTTTACCGTACCGGAAACAGACGAATGGATCGGTGATGAGACAAACCCCGCAGCATCTGCGATCTTCTGTCCTGCGAGCACATGGTCTCCCTTCTGAACTATCGCTGCAGCCGGAGCACCGATATGCTGGGAAAGAGGATATACCATATCTCCCTTTGGCAGATATTTCACTACCGGACTGTTCTTGGATAATTCTTTTCCGTCATAAGGATGAACACCACCCTTAAAGGTTAAAATTCCCATTTCGTTCCCTCCTTTTATATTAAGCACCACCAAAGTGCTCTATTTTTGATAAAATCCATATACTTTTTTGTACATTTTTATCAACCTGTTTATAATATAAACCATTTTTTCAAAAAAAGCACTACCCAAATTTCATTTTCTTGTGTATAATTAAATACAATTTCAGAAAGGAAAAATTATTAACATGATTGTTAAAAAAATGCCCATTTTACAAGGGTTTCCAGACTTTGAGACTGTTAAATTTTTCACTGGAAAATTCTTCCAAAAATACAATTTTACACCTGTTTTTTACGACATAGAAACCACAGGATTGTCAAGAAATTCCACGTATTTATACCTGATCGGAGCTGTTGGAATTGAAGATGAAACTTGGAATTTTTATCAATGGATGGCGGAAAATGCAAGTGAAGAAGAGACAATTCTGAGAATTTTTTCACAATTTCTTCAGCAATGTGATTTGCTGATTTCCTACAACGGAGACCGCTTCGACCAGCCATATCTGGAAGCACGATATGAAAAATATGGAATTCCCTCTCCGTTTACAGGAAAACAGTCGCTGGATCTCTACCTGACATTAAAACCGTTAAAGTCACTTTTAAAACTGTCTGCCATGAAGCAGCCCTGCATGGAAGAATTTCTGGGGATCAAAGACAGGATTTATGATAATGGTAAGGAATGCATTAAACTTTACAAAGATTTTCTGAAAAAAAGAGATGCCTTTACAGCTGATGAAATCCTTGGACATAACCTGGAGGATGTGCTGGGACTTGGAAGAATCTTTGATATGCTGGGATATCTTTGCATCTATGATGGAGATTATGAAGTTACATACAGTGAATTTGACGGAGACAACCTGATTCTGAAACTGAAGCTCCCCTGCACACTGCCACAGGAATTTTCCAATGGAAACACCGACTTCTATCTGACAGGAAAAGACGAAGAAATCAATTTAATTATCAAAACAACTGACGGGAAACTGAAACAATACTATGCAGATTATAAGGATTACTATTATCTCCCGGAGGAGGATACGATTATCCCGAAATCTCTCGGATCCGGAATTGACAGAAAGCACCGGAAAGCAGCAACCAGAAATACCTGTTACACCTGGTTTACCTGCTCCGATGCCTTCCTCAGTTCTCCCGTACAGCAGAAGCAATATCTGACATATACGCTTTCCTGTCTGATTGGAACTCTAGAATGCGTCTGAAAAATCCTCTGTGATCATACATAAATATCGTCGAAAACAATTTCCAATGGATTGTGAAGAGAAAAAGCCCTCTCACTGCTGACCGAGAAAATATAACCGTCAAATTCCATTGTCTCAAAAAAGCATGGCCTTTCTGAGGATTTTCCGAGGACAAACCCATCTGCTGTGGGAACCACTTCAAAAGAATCCAAAGGAAGGCTCATTCCTCTGCCTGTCATTTTCATATAACTTTCTTTTAATGTCCAGAGCGTAAAAAACGCCTTATCTTTGTCCTCCACAGCCTTGATGTAAGCAAGCTCTGAATGGTAGAAATAATGTTCTGCCACCTCAAGAGGCGCATTGGCATTTTTCTCAATATCGCACCCGACTTCGCAGTCTGACAGCACACCCACAACATAGTCCCCCGCATGAGATACATTAAAAAAAAGGCCATCCACAACCGGCTTTTCATTGTCAGAATATCTCAGGCAGCTTTCCGTAAGCCCATTTTCATCGAGGATTTTTCTGATGATGATCCCTGCACCCAGACTTCTTTTGCGGTCATCAGGCATACGATACCTGATGACCTTTTCTCTTCTTCTGATCCCAACCAGATCCAGAAGCCTTTCATTCTTAAGCGGATCCTCAAAATGATTAATATTGATCCTGTATAATTTCTGCATCTGATCAACAGTTACTTCTTCTGAATATCGATCTTGCTGTCAAACCCTGTAAGGCTGAATACATCGTAAACCTCATCAGAAACATTGATGATCTTAAATCCATCCTTTTGAGCCATTTTTTTGTAGGCTACGATCACCTGACGTAAGCCTGCAGATGAAATATACTCCAGATTTGTAAAATCAAATACCAGACTTGTGATGCTGTCTTCAAGTCCGGACAGAGCCTCCCCTAACTGGGGAGCTGTCTGTGTATCAAGCCATCCGCTGATTTCCATAGTTGCTTTGTTACCTTCTGTTTTTGTGATAATTTCCATTGTGATTTTCCCTCCTGAATCAATCAAAAAATGTAAGTCTGTCAAGTGCTGCAATTGCATTTTCCAGATATCTGTCATCTGTAACCGGCCATTTATAATCCAGCCTGTACAGAACCTGTGCTGTAAAACGATTGCTGTAATCAATGGTATAGATTTCATTTTCATTATGTGAGGTATAGGCGATCAGTCCGGAAACCGCATCAGAATCCTGACCGGTCTTTGCAAATTCCTTCACTGCTGCCTCAAACTCCTCATCTCTTACAATATCAATCCTGAATCCATAGCTGCGCATTGCGTAGATCAGGTCTGCCATATAAATATGATGGCTGTTGCATGCATGGAATACAGTAAATCTCCGGTCGGTCTGAGCCAGTCTCAGAACTGCCAGCGCAGTAGAATCAATCGGTGAGAATTCTGCCACCTCATGCATACCGCCCATAGGGAATTTACCTACAGCCGCATAACCTCTCAGGCTGCGAAGGAATCCATTGGTAATGAAATTAATCTGGAACTCACCGTCAGAGTTTCGGCTCATCAGATTACCTACCCGGACTACCTTGCCGTCCAGTCCCTCGGAAACTGCTTCCAGAACCGCCCTCTCTGCCAGGAATTTGGTGCGGATATATTCGTTGGTAATATTCTGTCCGATGTACAGATCATTCTCACAGAAAACTCTGGACATTGACGGAACACCGTCAGAACCTTCTCCCGCAACGGAAACCGTAGAAATTTGGATCAGTCTGCGGCCGTTATTCTTACAGAAATCGATCAGATTTTCCACACCCTGCACATTAATTCTTTCCAGTACATCATCAGCCGCAAAATGCTTTACGCAGGCAGCGCAGTTAATGATGGTGCTGAATTTGTATTCTGAAAATCCTGTTACCTGTTCCTTTGAGGTAATATCCCCATCCACACAGATAATACGGCTTTCAAACAGCTCTTTGTATGGATCATCAAAATAGTACATCAGCATGTTCATCATTCGCTTTTCAGGCGATTCATATTTGCCCTTACGTACAAGACAGTAAACCTTACCGTCATAATTGTCAAGGAATGCTTTAAGGACATGGATCCCCAGGAAACCTGTGGCACCTGTGACCATAATATCTCCCAGCTTTTCCTTTGTGATCCGGTCTGCATTTTCTTCTGTATTTGCGCTGATCACATTCTGGATCCTGTTATAGTTATAATCCGAAAATTCATTCTTGCTCTGTGCAGCCTCTGTAACTCCGCCATCATCAACCAGAGCTGCAAGTTCCCGTACAGTAGGATATTTGAAAATATCCGCATATACCAGTGAAATATTCTTTGACAGACACATAACAGCAACCTTGGATGCAGTAAGGGAAGATCCGCCCAGCTCAAAGAAGTTGTCCTCAATCCCTACTCTTTCAATTCCCAGTGCTTTCTCAAAAATCTCACAGAGTGCTCTCTGAGCTGCAGTAACCGGCTCTACATAGCTGGCAGTGTTCGTGGTTACCTCCGGCATTGGCAGTGCTTTTTTATCAATCTTACCGCCCGGTGTCACAGGCATTTCCTCAATGCTGACAAAGAAAGACGGCATCATATAATCCGGGATCAGCGGCTCCAGGAAGGTCTTCAGTTCATCCTCCGGGATGGCTTCTCCTGTATAATAAGCTGTGATATATTTATTTCCACCCTTTTCAATTACTGTAACGGCTGCATTTTTCACCAGCTCATGTTTCAGAAGGGCACCTTCGATCTCACCAAGCTCCACACGATATCCTCTGATCTTCACCTGTGAATCGATCCGGCCTATGTACTCAATATTTCCGTCACCTTTCATGCGGACCATATCACCGGTCCTGTAAAGACGGCTTTCCTGCTCACATACAGCAAATGGATTTTCTACAAACACAGATGCTGTTTTTTCCGGAAGATTATGATATCCTCTGGCAATCTGCCTTCCTGCGTGACAAAGTTCGCCGGACGCACCCACCGGAAGCCGGTTCAGATTCTCATCCACAATGTAGCTGCGCACATTCCGCTGTGATTTTCCGATCGGGATGTTGTCATACTGTCTGTCTACCAAAAACTCTGTGGAAGAAACCGTATTCTCTGTAGGACCGTAGCCATTGATCATCTGATAGGTACGGTTACGGTAATGCTTGAATTTCTCGCCGCCAAGTGTAACAAATTTAAGAGCAGGTGCATCCTCCAGAAGTTCTGTAACCAGTTCTCCCATCTGGGTAGGGAAGGTTACGGTGGTGATCTCTTTTTCCTTTATATATCTGCTTATGGCAATGGCGTCCTTACGGATACTCTCCGGTAAAATATACAGGACTGCTCCTGCGGTAAGAGGTGCAAACAGATCGATCACTGACGCATCGAAACAGAAGCTCGCAAACTCTGCCACAATGTCATCCGGTGAAGTATTTCTGCTCAGTGTGATATATTCGATCAGGTTCAACAGATTTCTGTGCTCGATCATAACACCCTTTGGCTTTCCTGTGGAGCCTGAGGTATAGATCATATAGGCAAGGTTCTCCGGTTTCGGAGAAATAAGCTCTGCAGAAAGTTCAAAATCCTCAGCCTCATCTGACACACTGTCCAGACTGATCACATTTCCGTCATAAAATTCCACAAGATTCTGATACTGATCGATCACAAGGAGATTTCTTGCTCCTGAATCCTTCAGCATATATTCAATTCTGCTCTGTGGATACTCCGGATCCAGAGGAACATAGGCTCCGCCGGCCTTCATAACACCCACATAGGCTACTGTATATTCCTTTGTCCTGCCGCACAGGATACCTGCTGCCTGTTCCGGGCCAAATCCGTTTTCCGTAAGCTTCTGTGCAATATAATCAGACATTCTGTCCAACTCTCTGTAAGTAAAATCTCCGGAGTCATCCCGCACTGCCGGTTTGTCCGGATATCTGGCAGCCATCTCCTTAAACAGATCTATGAAGGTCTTTCCTGCATGTTCCGGAATATCCTCCATCTGAGTTTTTTCCTCAAACATCAGCCGGATATCAGCCGGATCGCATTCCCTTAAGATTCCCTCTGCAGTGGTTTCCAGATTGCCAGCCAGATACCGGATAGTTTCCTCATGGTACATATCCCCTCTGTACTCAATCTCAAAGACAAATCTGTTCTTTTCAATGGAAATGCTGACAGAAACCGGTGCCTTTGCCATGTTCAGGCTGACAGGCTCCTCCTGTGCATATTCCCCGCCAATGGTGTCAAAAGCAAAATTGTCGCCCTGGTAAATAACCATGGCATCTGCCTTAATATCAAACTCATGGCTGATCTGTGAGAAAGGATAAATATCGTTGTTCATGGAATCGATCAGCTGTTTCTGTACACCGCTTAAGCAATCTTTGGCTGTTCCTGAGAAATCGCAGAAAACAGGGAGTGTTTTTACCAGCATACCCACTGTTTCCGAAAGTCTGGAATCGTTTCTTCCATGGTAAATAGTGGTAAATACAGCATCCTTTTTGAAATTATATTTTCCAAGTGTGATACCAAAAGCGGAAATGAAGAATACATTCTCCGTAATTCCATGCTTTTTACAGAATTCCTTCACATTCTGCACGGAAATGGATCTGGTCTCTCTGTGGTAAAGTTCTGCTGTTGGAGCCGCACCGTTTTTGTCCGGATAGAAGCTGATGCTTCCACCTGCATGTTCAAATACTGACTTATAATAATTCTCTGCATTTTTATAGATATCACCTGCCAGGGCATCTCTGTTATCCAGTGCCAGATCATAGGAAGTATAACCTTCCGGTTCCAGCTTCTCACCGCTGTAAGCTCTGTTAATATCATTAATTATAATAGCCAGAGATGTACCATCGGCAACAATGTGGTGAAGGTCCAGGAACAGATAATTGCCATCACAGGTTCTGTAGATTTCAAACCGGAAAAGCTGTTCATTAAACAACATATATGGACGTACCAGAGTGTCTCTGTTCATTCCGTTTAAAATCGGTGTTTTATAACTGAGCCCATCGTTTCGTTTCTGAAGTACATTTCCGTTGTCATCCATAAACAGACGGGTTTTCAGATAAGGATGCGCCTCAACAGTACTGTCAATGGCTTCTGCCAGTCTGTCCAGATCCACCTTGTTATCAAGCTTTAACAGATACGGGATATTGTAAATGGTAGAACCCATATTTGCAGTACACTCAATGAAAATCCCCTCCTGAGTGTTGGTAAGAGGATAACTTTCCTGTACTTCTCTTTTGCTTTCTTTTCCCGCAGTTTTTACAAATTCCTCCATCATTCGGATAGTGGGATGATTCTTAATATCTGAAGTTTTGATCACAATGTCAAAGGCTTTGGAGATCAGGATATTCAGCTTAATGGCAGTGATGGATGTCAGACCTGCCTCATAAATATCTGTGGTAATCCCAAAATCCGTATACCCCAGAACCTCTGCGATACAGTCAAATAATATCTGCTGAACCTCATTCTCAGGCTTAATGATCTCCGCTGCTTTTTTCTCAGGCAGAGGAAGAGCCTTTTTATTTACCTTCTGGTTCTGGTTCAGAGGAATTTTGTCAATCTGCATGGTAACTGCAGGTACCATATAGGCAGGCTTTGTCTCTTTAATAAAATCATTCAGGGCATTGATATCAACAGTGCTGTCCGATACCACATAGGCAGCAATATATTTTCCACCATTTGGATCATCAAAGGCAACTACAGTGGCATCCCTGATGCCCTCATATCTGCGGATCACTTCCTCAACCTCAGAAAGCTCAATCCTGAAACCTCTGATCTTAACCTGGGAATCCTTTCTGCCAATGATCTGGATATTTCCATCCGGAAGAAATCTTGCCACATCACCTGAATGATACATCACTTCGTATCCCGGTGTATCATCATAAAGATTCTTTGTATAGACCTCGGCAGTTTTTTCCGGCTTGTTAAGATATCCTCTGGAAACCTGCCAGCCGGTGATCATCAGCTCTCCGCATGCACCGGGAGGAAGCATATGCCCCAGCTTGTCTGTAATATAAAGCTTCACATTGTCAAGTGCTTTTCCGATCGGGACATTTGGATAATATTTGTCCACTTCAAATACAGTCGTAAAAATAGTCGCCTCTGTAGGTCCATAAGCATTGATAAATTTATAATCTTTTGGCGGCTCACATGGAACCAGTTTCTCTCCTCCTACAGAAAGATATCTCAGGCTCTTACAATCCATCTCCAGCGCAAACTGCCTTCCCACCTGAGTAGTCATAAAGGAATGCGTGATGCCATTTTCCTCAAAATAGCGCTGCAGTCCAATAAAATCCAGACGGATCTCCTCCGGAATAATGTGAAGCTGTGCACCGTTTGTGATGGCACCGTAAATATCCATCATGCAGGCATCAAAACCAAAGGAAGCATATGCAGCTACCCTGGACTCCGAATCTATGCCATAATATCTCTTGAACCAGCGACAGAAAGCAGTAATATTTCCATATTCCAGCATACAGCCCTTTGGCACACCTGTGGAACCGGAAGTATACAAAAGGATAAACAGATCATGCAGCTGCGGCTTCTTAAGCACAACATCCCTATCCTCCAGCTGCCAGATCTGATCTGTAAACAGCACCGGTCCTTTATATCCGTCTACCAGAGAAAGAAGCTCTCTGTCAGCAATGAGAAGCTTTGCAGAGGAATCCTCCATCATGTACATCAGGCGGTCCCTGGGATAGGTTGGATCCAGAGGCTGGTAAGCTGCACCTGCCTTTATCACGCCCATCGGCGCAATCGCCATATATTCACAGCGAGGGATCAGAATGGAAACAACATCTTCACTGCCGATTCCCTGGGATGCGATATATTTTCCAAGTCTGTCACTGATCTCATCCAGTTCTCTGTAAGTATATTTTTTATCCTTAAATACCACAGCCGTATGGTCAGGAATGGTCTGTACCAGCTCCTCAAACATATCAGCGATGGTCTTACTTCTGTCATATTCGCAGGCAGTATTATTAAATTCCGCAATTGTGTCCGCTCCATTTCTGGAAAGAACAGAAACTTCCGAAATATATTTTGCTTTCAGCAGGGAATCCATAGCTGCCTCATAGGATTCCAATATTCCACGTACAAAGGCTTCACTGTACATGTCACTGCGGTATTCTGCAGTAAGCACATATTTATGATCGTATTCTCTTACCTGGATCAACAGAGGCATCTTTGACATATCCGGAGAAAGGTCATGACCCCTGGCAACGGTATCACCGATTGGGAAATGATCCCCAAGCTCTGCCTGATATGCAAATACCAGATCAGAATTAATCCCGTACTTTGCACAGATATCAGAGAACGGAAAAATATCATTTGCCATGGAAGACAGAATCTGCTCAGAGAGCTCTGTCATATAGGCCTGTATGGTGACTTTCGGATCACAGGAACAGTAAACCGGCAGAGTCTTTACAAGCATGCAGACTGTATTCTCCAGTCTGGAATCATTTCTTCCATTATAAATAGTTGCAAAAAGACTCTCCTCGGAATTGGAATATCTGCTCATGAGAATGCCGAATACACCTGTAAACAGAATGTTTGGAGTAACCCCCAGCTTCTCGCAGGCAGAAAATACCAGAGACTCTCTGGTATCCACAGGCATCGACAGATATCCTCTCTCAGGAGCCTTTCCTGAGCAGTCAGGAAGAGGCAGGGATTCTGTCTCAATTCCCTCGAAAATACTGTCATAATATTTCTCGACCTTCTTATATTTTCCCTCTTTCATCTGCTGTTCTTCATCAAGGGCAGCATCAAAGCCTGTGTAGGATTCTTTCTCCAATTTCTCACCCAGATAGGCCCGATCGATATCCTCAAAAATAATATCATAGGAATTACCATCTGCCAGGATATGGTGGAAATCTGTAAAAAGATATTTCCTGTCTTCTGTCACATAAATCCCCGCCCGGAACAGCCGTCCCTTTTCCAGCTTAAAGGGACGCACCAGCTCATCTTTCATCTTTTCAAACTGCTCATTTGTGGTCCGGACCACCTCTGGTACAAAGGCTTCCTCACAAGGCTTCTGCACCATCTCTCCGCTGTCACTTAAATAAACCTTTGTCAGCAAATACGGATGTGCAGCGATCATCTGAGAAATGGCATCTGACAGCTTCTGAACGTCAACAGAGCTTTCCAGTTCAAACAGGAACGGAATATTGTATACCGTACTCTCAGGATTCTTCATGCACTCTGCAAAAATACCCTTCTGGGAGCCGGTAAGAGGGTAAACTTCTCTCTTTTCATAGGTTCTGATCTTCGGTGCAAGCATCACATATTTTTCCAGTTTCTCCACCGTATTGTTTTCGTGGATATCACTGGTTTTCACAGTCACTCCGAATTCCTCTGAGATCAGAATACAAAGCTTCATGGCACTGATAGAAGACAGCCCCGCCCTGTAAAAACTTGTGTCAGTTCCAAAAAAATCATTCTCCACAACGTCTGCAACGATTTCAAAAATCTTCTTCTGCATAGGAGTCTGGGGTTCTTTCAGATTCTTTGGCTGTGCAACCGGCTTTGGCAGTGCTTTCTTATCAATTTTGCCATTCTGTGTCACAGGCATCTTTTCCAGTTGGACAAAAACCTCAGGAACCATATAATGAGCCAGGGACTCTGATGCATAGACAGAAAGCTCCTCTGTATTGATCTGGCGGTCAGCCATAAAATAGCAGCAGAGGAATTTGTTATCTACAGGCAGAGTAATGCTGGTAATGATTCCCTCATAGGAATTGATCACCTCCTCGATCTCACCAAGCTCAATCCTCAGGCCGCGAAGCTTGATCTGATTGTCTATTCTTCCGAAAAATTCAATCTCACCCTCAGGGCTGATCCTTGCAAGGTCACCGGTCTTATAAGCTCTCTCTCCGTTAAGATCAATGAATACAGCCTCTGTTTTATCCGGCAGATTCATATAACCTCTGCCAACGCCCAGTCCTGCGATCACAAGCTCTCCGGTCTCTCCGTCCGGAAGGATCTTATTCTCTTTATCTACAATATATACCTTCACATTACCGTTAGGCGTACCAATGGTAATGTTTCTGCTGTCCGTAATTACCTTCATGGTACAGCTGATGGTAGTTTCCGTAGGTCCATAACCATTCATAATGTAAGCATCCGGGTTTACTCTGCGAATCTTGTCATACAGAGCCGGAGGAAAAGCCTCTGCACCTACATCAAACACCTTAATCTGAGAAACTGCTTTTTCAAGCTGGGGCAGATCGATCATATTGGACAGGTAAGTAGGAGTTGTGGTCATAATATCCACTTTATTTCTGACGATCAGCTCACCCAGCATAAGAGGATTCAGAATCTCCTCATCAGAGGCGATCACCGCAGTCATCCCGTTGATAAGAGGCAGAAATTCCTCCAGAACAGACACATCAAAGGTCATGGCTGCCATGGAAAGAGATACACTTCCTCTGCTTACATAACCATAAGTTTCCGCATTTTTCGGATCCGGATTTACAAAATTGGCAAGGTTGATATGTTCGATCAGCACACCCTTGGGCTTGCCTGTGGAACCGGAAGTATAGATACAATAACAAAGATCATGCTCCCCGATCTTTACCTGAGGATTCTCTGTATTCTCATTCTCCAGAAGTTCCTCGATCAGAAGTACTGTACAGGGAAGCTTGGCAAACAGTTCCCTTCGCTCCTCTGCGATCTCCTTTGTTGTGATAATAAAAGGAGCTCCTGAATCCTCAAAAATATACTGGATCCTGTCATCAGGATAATCCGGTGTGGCAACCGCAAATGCGCCTCCTGCCTTCAGGATACCCTGTCGCACTGCATAGAAATCACAGCATCTCTCAAGAACCACACCTACGATGGTCTCCCGTCTGACACCTTTTTCCACAAGTGCATTGGCAATCCTGTTGGCCCGTTCGTTGAGCTGTGCATAGGTGAAGCTCTCTTTGCCGGAGACAACTGCACATTTCTCTGGATGAAGCTTCACCTGTTCCTCGAACAATTCTGTTACCGGCCGAAACTCAAAAACAAAATTGTTCCTTTCATTAATATTTTTCATTTTCATGTACCTCCTAAAAAGATATTATGGTATTATTCATATCAATCGCACGAATATAATCCATGGATTTTGATACCTTCTTGACAACTTCAATCCCATGTATATCAAAGTCTTCTCTGTCATACTGATATTCCAGAGGGTTGAAATTTACACCGTTATCTCTGATCCTCAGTCTGCAGAGATCATCCTCCAGACAGAGGTTAATGTCGATCCAGTTGGAGGTTTTTCCCCCGAATCGTATAATATTTACAGTCATTTCCTCCGCACACACTGCGGCAAGATTTGCCTTGCTTTTAGAAGCTCCCTGTTCCTGGCAGAACTCTATGATCCTCTTATGAACCGTTTGTGCTTCCTCCATGGTACTCTTAATGGAAAAATCCAGATTAATCCCCGGATTTTTGTCAGGAACAATATAAAAGCTTGTATTCTTATGCCTGATTTTTCTGAAAATACAGGCTGCAACTGCAGTTATGATCTCAGTGGCAACAAATCCTGCTGCAATTCCGTCGATACCGATCCCGTCAATCTGTTTCCATACAAGGATTCCCACCAGGGTTGCAGGCAGAACTACCACCGCATTCTCCAGAAATGTGGCAAAGCTTGCAATGGCTGTCTCCTCAATGGACTCGTAATAGCTGATAATAAACTTATTCCACAGATAAGGTGCCACACACAAAGCAAAGATGCGCAGCGCCTGGACCATATGACTGCCCAGCTCGCCACCGCCGCTTCCGAACATGACAGTGATTTCCTCGGTAAACAGCATAATAAGGACAAAGATCACAGCCAGCAGGATGTAACTGTATTTCAGCATTTTTTTACAGAGAACCCGGATTCCCACGTAGTCTTTCTCTCCGAAAAGGATTCCTGCCACATTGGGGATCACACCGATGATTCCACCTGTAAGCATCTCGACGATCAGCAGCACATTGTCACAGACAGTAAATACTGCCATACCTTCCTCGCCCAGCTGGTTCATGATAATGGTATTCAGTCCAAGCGCCTTTACAAAATTAGCTGCCATAAAGATCAGCATTGGCACGCCTGTGATGATTGCTTCCTTTGTGATTCCAAGTTCGCCTGGCTTTAGCAGGATCAGGTGGAGGTTTCGCTTATCAGAGCGGATATAAAGCACAAAAATTCCCATTGCAAACAGGAAACCAAGAACAGTTGATAAGGATGCACCTGTAATCCCCAGAGGAGTATATCTGAGGAATATATAGTCCAGCACAAGATTGATCACATTGGCTGCAATAAGGTAGGCTGATGCCAGCTCCGGATGATTCTCCACTCCAAGGTAATTGACCATCATCAGTCCAATTCCGATCACCGGTGCCCCCAGCATACTTACACGTATGTAATCTCTGGTATAACCGGTCAGGACATCGTCACCTGATACCAGAAGTCTGGCAACAGGTTCTGCTGCAGGAAGGGCGCAGATTGAAAAAATGATTCCCACCACAAGTGTTACTATAAATGTGGCAGAAAACAATTTCGATGCCCCTTCTTTGTCTCGTTTGCCAAGCATGTTTCCCACTGCTATGGAACCGCCGATACCAAGGCAGTAACCTGTCAGCTGAACGATCGTCTCCACAGGCAGGCTCAGGGTAACTGCAGACATTGCCTCCACCCCGATCAGGTTACTTACAAATATCGTATCTACGATATTTCCCAGCTGAAGCGCCAGAGACATCATAATCCCCGGAATGATGTACTTATTCAGCTTGGCATTCAACAATCTGTTATTTCTCTCTTCCATCGCTCCCTCTCCTTTGTTTTCAGTTTTTTCAAAATATTGTGTCGTAAAACTGTAAGATATTTAAATTTTACCATTTAGTGCGATAAATAGCAAGTTAATAAAGAATGGGAGAAAGCAAATAAATATTGCTATTTACTGCAGTCTGATTCCCCATATTTTACAGTCCCTGGTGCCTACAACCGCATAGTTATCGTAGACAGCCGGGGAAGCCTCTATCACACCCTCGCTGACAGATAATACATCTTCCTGTTTACCTGTTTTACCATCAAGAAGGCGGATGTCACCTGTACTGTTGCAATAAAGAACCTTTCCTGATCCGTCTTTGTTATAAACGCACACCGGAGAAGACCAGGCATATGAGGAAGAATCCTCCCATGCTTTAGATCCGTCAGATTTTCTCAGACAGGCAAGAACTCCGGATGCATTGTCAGAAGTCTTTGCCACTGTCACATATATATAATCGGCAAGGCTGTTCTTTCCACAGGCAATCGTAGACTGAACTCCACCGGAGACACCGTCATCAGTAGTACATTCATAATCTGTATGCCACACGATCTCACCGGTTTCTGCATCAATCTTCCAGACAGGGACAGTGGCTGTGTCATAACTTCTCCATCCAAGGCGGAAGGAAGTACTTACATACAGATACAGATGTCCTTTTTCGATTTCCAGAACAAGCGTTGAATTAGAATCATCCAATGTATCCTGAACCCATACCAGCTGAAGAGTGTTCAGATCCAGACACATAAGATTTCCCCCATTATCGGTCATAAATATATAGCCTTTATAGATTGCCGCACTGTCTTCCATTCCAAGCCAGAAAGACTCTGTACTGCTTCTTGTTCCATAGTAGCGCCATTTTACAGTTCTGCCCGGATCAATGGATAAAGTCCCACTGTTCAGATCATATTTTGTATTCAGCCTGATCAGATACAGGATTCCGTTCTCTCCCGGATAGATCAGGGTATCTGTCTCTGCATCCACAAGTGCTGATCCGTCAAAAAAGCTCAGACTTCCTCTGAGTGAAAACTCATCATTGTCTCCAAAAGTATACATAACACTACAATCCAGCAAGTTTACTACAAATACCTTTGCAGTTCCTTCGTTGCTGTTATATCCGGCGCCAACATACATAATCGGATATCCTCTCGGATCAAGGGCACCCGCACCCTTAAAAGTATATCCCAGATATAATGGGTCACGTGTCTTTTCTCCCGTTCTCAGATCCAGAAAATACACATATCCATCCATACAGGCATAAATCACCTCAACCAGTTCATCATCTGCCTTTGCTTTCTCTGTCATATTCATATGTGCTTTAACTTCTTTGGGCCATTTCATCATAAGCGGCTGTCCTGTCCAGCCACTTCCTGTCCAGACTGCACTGCCCGAAGAAAGAGAACCTGTATCTGCAGACCACAGTTTGTCCAGCCTGAAATCAGTCATATCTGCATAACCATGGGAAGGAGCATCGCGAAAACTGTTTCCGCGGAATGTGACGATCCCATCCACATCTGTATAATCCTGTCCTATATTAAAGGAAATATCACCATCAGCCTTATAATCTCCAATATTTTCAAGTACGTTTCCATCCACCTCAATATTAGTATAGCTGATCAGATTTTCCGGTTTTGTAGAATCCACACAATGAGGCTGAAAATTAATCTCTTTAGTCTTTTTCATTTCAACCACATCTTTGGTTTCTTTAGTTTTTCCGATTATCCAGCCTCCTTTTTCCTCATCTGCACCTGAAGCTGATACGGCCTTCACCTTCCCGCTGTCTGTTTTGCTGACAGACAGGAAAAACTTGTTTCCTGCAAACCCAAGCAGAAGTACAAAAATTATAATCCCCCCAGTCTTTATGAGGGTTTTGGGGAAGAAAACTTTTCCACTGCGTTTTCCTGAACTTTTCTGTGATATTGTTTTCTGAATGTAATCCGGTCTTGCAGACTTTCTCCCAGAATCCACGTTTCTCTTCTTGTTCATACCTTTCCTCCTAAAAAATATATCCTGTGAACTTCATCTTCTGCCTGGCTGTATCCGGCACATCGATCAGCCCAAAGCGGTAGAACATTCCATATATATAACTCACTCCGCGGATGTCGCCCAGAGCTTTGGGTCTGTCAACCACAGCTCCCACCTTCTTTATGTTTCTCAATGCCAGCAGCACTGAACTTAACGCCAGACTCTTACTGTTCTCCCTACGGTCGATCCACAATTCCCTTGTGTAGTCTCCATTCCGACCCTTTCTTACTTCATAAGTGAACGGAAGCCCTGTATAGGTTTTGAAACTCTCACCTGCATAGAGTAAAATAACCTCCCACAGATACTTCTCGTCCAGTGTTTCTCTCAGCTTCTCTACTGCCTGATATCCTTGTCTTTGCTGCATCTCTGATCTTTGCTGCATTCCTTCCTTTTGATCTCACTCCTACTCTTTCGATTTGCACTTACAACTTGTCAGCACGCTAAAGCGCGTTTGAAAAATCATTTCCATAATCTGCACGCCCCAATTTATCTTTCTGATTCGGACAGATATATTTATACTCATTTCTGTTTATACTCATTTCTGTTTATACTCATTTCTGAGCAACGCAATTTCATGAGTCCATCCCTCATCGTCATTTGGTGTCTCCAGAATAAACGGAATTCCCTCTGTGGCAGGATGATTGATAACGCGGACAAGTGTCTCCAGTCCTATTTCACCTTCTCCGATTCTGGCATGGCGGTCCTTATGGCTGCCAAGGGGATTCATGCTGTCATTTAAATGGATGGCTTTTAGTCTGTCCAGACCTATTATCCGGTCAAATTCTTCAAATACGCTGTCAAGATCGTTTACAATATCATATCCACCATCCCAGACATGACAGGTATCCAGACAAACACCTAATTTATCTTTTAACTCCACCTTGTCAATGATCTGACGAAGTTCTTCGAAATTTCTTCCTACTTCTGTGCCCTTTCCTGACATAGTTTCCAGAAGTACAATCGTACTCTGATCTTTTGTCAGCACTTCATTGAGAATTTCTGCAATTTTACTGATTCCTACTTCTGCACCCTGTCCTACGTGACTGCCCGGATGAAAATTGTAATAATTTCCCGGTGTCATTTCCAGACGTCTCAGATCATCTGCCATGATTTCTCTGGCAAAATCCCTGAGGTTTTCTTTGGCAGTGCAGCAGTTCATAGTGTAAGGCGCATGAGCCACCAGCTTTCCAAAATGATTCTCCTCTGCCAGCTGCCCAAATGCCTGCACATCCTGCGGATCAATGTCTTTGGCTTTCCCTCCTCTTGGATTTCTGGTAAAAAATGCAAATGTGTTGCCGCCATTTGCCAGCATCTGCTTCCCCATTGCAAGGTAGCCCCGGGATGAGCTTGTGTGATTTCCTATATATAACATCTTTTTACTCCTCTTCTGTCGTATTTTCACAGTACCAGTTTATAGCAATCCTTTTATCATACATTATGGATTTTTTCAAAATTTTCTGTTTCATATCTGCATTATAGCATTTTAACAGATTTTGTTAAACATTTTTACTGTTATAAACAATTTTACGTCAAAAAGACATTGCTGTGAACGGAGTCAATTGTTCCAAAATTTTTCAGGTTGCGCTTATGAACTATCTTCATGTCAGTGAAGACAATATTTTATCTGGTCCTGCCCTTTACTTTCCATGCACCAACCTTAACATCCTATTCCCCAACAAACACCCCAGCATACATCCCAAACTATTATGAATAATATCGTCAAACTCAAACAACCCTCTGCAAAGCAGCAACTGACTAATCTCGATAGCAGATGATACCGCAATTCCCACAAGCAATCCCATCCACCATTTCAGTTTTCTGCCTGTCAACCCCGGCAATAAAATTCCTGCCGGAAAAAGCAGCAGAATATTCAACAGATTCTCCTGCAGTAAACCATTGCATTTTCGGCGATTATTGAGTATACTATAAGTGAGTCAATGGCTTGTCGGTCATCACGGCTAGAATATGATGAACGTGTATGTTTAGCTTCCGCAAGCGACGAGGTGCTGCAAAGCGTAGAATATCGCTTACGTGTAGGAAGAGGGCTTGCCGAAAGGCAGGCTCTTCTTTTTTAGGAAGGAAAACCAGTCATGAAACTCGTTACAATAAATAATGCGCTGTTGCTCAAATACACCGGCGATTCAGAGGTACTACAGAAATCAACCAGACCTTATGTTCTAGTTGTCCGTTTAAAATACAAGGATGCCTGCTATGACTTTGCTGTTCCCATTCGTTCAAACATTCCCGCATCGGCACCCAAAGATCAGTACTTTGCTCTGCCTCCTCGTCCGCAGACAAGACCCAAAAATCGTCACGGACTACATTACATAAAAATATTTCCCGTTACAAAGCAGTATCTTGTTCGTTACCGCACGGAGGGAAACAGCTTCGCAACATTGATTCACGACATTATCGAGAAAAACAGCAAACAAATCGTTGATGAATGCCAGCATTATTTATGTATATATCTTTACATATGTTTGATAATTCCTGCAATCTCTTCCGCTACTTCTATGACCGATCGGTGATCTCTTCGAATATGTTTTATATCTCGTAAAAATAAAGGAAGTTTCTTAATTTCTATATCATCGTCCATTACAATACATATTCGAATATTTTCCTGTATCATTCTGCTAATATATGCTTTCATCTCCATCTGACACCAATTTGAATTCAAGAAATTGTCTGTCACCCAGAAAATCACCATATCAGACTCTTCAATTCCCCTTTGTACCTGCTCCGTAATTGATGCACCGACAGGAATACTATATTTGTCAAACCAAACTGGTAGATCTTGTCCATTTAAATAGGGAATTATCATTTCCACCTCCTTTTTATCCTTCGAAGAATGGCTGATAAAGACCTGTTTTTCTTTTCCAAATGGCTGCATATAATATCCCTTTTTCTTCAAATCTTCAATCTCCACAAAATCAAACATATTTTCAAATTTTAAGTCAATATCCTGTTCTCCCAGAAAAGCACATGAATTAAATCTTCTATCTTTCATCGAATTCATAAACATGAAAAAAGTAAGATCATTTCTCAGAACCAACCCGGCATTTTCAAATAATCCTATCATCTTTTCTACGTGTTCTTCTTTGGGGATATCATAAACTACCGCGATATAAAATTCAAAATTATATGGATTATTATTCACAAAAATTGCCAGCATTTCCAACGAAGATGAATCCTGTTCTTTTAGTAATTCTTTAAATGATGCTTTCAGGTGTGATCTTTTTCCATACTCTCCCTGCCAGATATAATTTTTTTCCATATAACTGATTCTCACTTTCCTAACAGTTCTTTCAGATTTGCTGTTGTCTGATCATACTTTTTCTTTGCTGCGATCACATCAACCTCTGCTTTTTCAATCTTTTCTTCTAATGCTTCCTTACTTGTTTTTCTTGTTCTTGCCATCTTTATTTTCCTTCCTTATTCTGATTTTTTCAGTTCCTTACTCAGCTCTGATGCAAAGTATTTTATACTATTCGCATCCAGTCCAAAGGCTTTCAATATTACTTTCT
>OGPO01000069.1_pt1 | contig 89936 bp, 104 predicted proteins | sample 1553041 | NCBI WGS metagenome assembly OGPO01 (sample SAMEA2580281, study PRJEB22360) | human gut metagenome | biome: human gut; feature: human-associated habitat; material: faeces | place: Denmark | collected 2008/2010 | reverse complement strand
TAGATTCCTTGGCGTTAGGGAATGCGATACCTGTAATCAGATCCATATCCTTACCGGTGATGGTGATTTCTGCACCATTCTTCACTGGGTTAGGTGTTGCAACGAGCTGGGTTGGAACCACGGTAATGATGTTGCCAACTGGAACTTCGATGCCGCTCTTGGTTACTACATAGAAGGTACCGTCTGTAGCCTTGGCTGGAACAGCAACAGTAATCTCTGCTGCACTCTGTGACTTGAAGTCGGCTGCATTTACAGTAGCGCCCTCAAACTTCACGCTGACAATCTGGTCGAATGAAGCACCCTTGATGCTCAATATTTCGCCAGCCTTGATGTTGCGGTCCTTGATAGGAGTAGCCTCAGGCGTATTGATGGTCAATTCTTCCTTGGTCTCCAGAGAGGTACCATCCTTGATGGTATCTGTCAATGTGATGACACCTGTGCGAGCCTCAGCAGGAATCTTCACCTGGATGGTATAGCGGTCGTGACCTACGAACTCTGCCTCCTTGATGGTATCGCTACCGGCGAAGATAACGCCGTGCATCAGGTTGAGATAATCACCCTTGATGGTCACTACGTCGCCTACATTACCTACCATAGTACCTTCGTTACCTACGAAGAACTTGGTGATTTCGATGTCCTCGCGATAGGTGATAGGAGATACGGATGTAATCTCGCCGCCCTTCTTGGTCTTCAGCACAATCTGACCCGGTTCGCATTTCTCGGCAGGAACCTGGATGGAAATCTTGCTGTTGTAACCGCTCTGAAGAATCTCGTATGCGGTAATTGGGTCTGCACCCGGCAGGTTGATAGACTCAATTTGGTCCAAGTTTGTACCATAGAAGTACAAGGTACCGCCACGGAGTACTGGGCAAGGACCGAATGACTGGAGGGAGATGTCGTTGCCGTACTGGTCGGTTGAGAGATCATCTCCGTCGCTGCACGCTGTCAGCGATAGCCCTACGAGGGCTACCACCAACATGGCGAATATGTTGCTTATCTTTTTCATATTAATTCAGATTATAAGTTTATTTGTTTGGAACCACACGGATGTTGTCAATCTTGATGATTGGATTACAATCCACACCGGTAGGAAATACGTTGGCATCGTTGTAAGCACCCTTCACAATGAAGATGTTGAAGGCACTGAAGTCGTTCACGCCACTGTAGCTCAATCCCTTGTTGCCGTCAAAGTCATAAATGAAGTTTGCCAATGGGATAGTAACGGTTACCCACTTGCCCTCGGTATTGTAGAGCTTGTCTTCTGTATTCTGCCAAGGCATGTAGATGGCACGTGCCAGTTTACCCTGTTCTTTCAGAAAGGTGTTGTTGGCTCCTGCCAATACATTGCCATAGATATCCTTTACACCTGCATTACCAAGACTAACCTGAGCTACGCTACCGAAATAAATCTGCATAGGAGCAGCCGACCAGCTGTTGTCCTTTGGTATGCACATCTCAAACTTCAAGCTCATGTTCTTCCAGTCACTGAAGTCGGCGAGATCCTGCATACGTGGACGGCTAGAATAGGTCTCTGGGTCCTGCCAGCTTCCTGGCCAGTACTCGAACGAGAAGTTACCGTCGTTCCATTTACCATCTGAGCCCATGGCTGTCTCACCGAGAACCATGTAGTTGCCTGAGAGTGATGTGCCATCGGATGTGATTGTACGATTGTGCCAACCATTGTTGCCCAACACTTCTCCACCTTCCTTCCAAGGAGTATCAAAGTCGAAGAGCATACCGCGGTTGTCCATATAGCGGAAGCCTGCCTTGGTTGTACCATTGATGGTGGTGATGGTGATAGGCTCATGCTTAGGCATATCCTCCGGCATATTGAAGCGGATGCTGTTCAGGCTGATCTTCAAGTCCTCGTAAGGGATGGTGTAGTTATCACCCACCTTGATAGTCAGATGACTGTCGTCGTAATCCAGGAAGTAGTCGCCCTTGATGGTTACTTCTTCGCCTGGAGCCGCCCACTCGTTACTCATGCCATTGATGGTTGGAGCAGGAACCACGGTCTTGAAGCTGTAGTCCAAAGTGTCATTGTTGTTGGTGATGAAGTAAATCTTGTCAGTCACCTTGCCTGGAATGGTCTTTGGTACCGTTACGATGATGGTGTTGTCCGTCATGTAACTGGTGTTCAGTACGGCAGCCTGGTCGTTGAAGTTGATCTTGGTCACACTTCTCAGGTTTCTACCCACAATACAGATGGTATTGTTGAGAGATGCACCAGTAAGCAGTGAGTCCTTGCTGGCTGCATCCACAGGACGAACATAATCGATGGTAGGGGTTCCGCCTGCAACTTCATACTTGTCTGGCTCGTCCTCGCAAGAAGTGAATCCCGCGCTGACTGTTGCAAGTGCCACGGCGAACAATGCCCCATTTATATTCTTGATTTTCATAATGAAATTCTCTTTATTGATTAATAACTATAGGTATTAATAACTGAATGTATTACGTACATCTACGTGTACTGGAGTTGCGGTGCTACCCAGGTTAGGGTTCAGGGCTACGTCTTCAGTAGGGAATGGCAATGTAAAGCTGCTGGCTGTTACATTAGGAGCTGCTGTATTCTCATCATACTGCATCTTAGAGCTGTCCCATGTACCACTGTTGTAGTATGCCTTGTAAACTTCATCACAGTTCCACATCTGGTTGCGGTGCTGTGCCTTCAATTCCTTGATGCAGCTGTCGACATCATAGTATGCACGGCGCACGTAGTCGTACCAGCGGTCACCCTCACCTGCAAACTCCAGGCGGCGCTCCTTCCAGATGTCGTCGAATGTAAGAGAGGTCTTTCTTACGAATCCCTGCCACTCGTATGCACGTCCGCGTACCTCATTGAAGCAATCCAGGGCAAGCTGGTCGGTATTGTTACCCATCAGAACCTGTGCCTCTGCGTAGATAAGATAAATGTCTGACAGACGGAGAAGTGGAGTAGGAAGAGCATTTGACATGCGACCTGGAGTGATGCCCAACTCTGCCTTGTGGTCTGCGTTGTCGCCATAAAGGTTCTTCACGTTGTTACCACCGCAAGGACCCTGGCACTGACCAGTTGCTGCTGAGTTGTAGGCTTTGTTATACCAGAAATCCAAGTAAGAGAATCCCTTCTTGATACGATCCTTCTGTGCATTGGCAGGAAGATCGTGGTCTCTCCAGAAGTAAGAATAAACATCGCCTGGCATCATGATGGTAGCCTTGCGACGGTGATCTGGATCTACACGGCTTGCTGGATCATCCTTAGGAGATACACCGAAGGCTTCCATCAAATCAACTGATGGACCATTCCAACCGCCCCAGCAGTCACCATTCTCATCGAAACCTTCTGGAGCCAAGTCGCTCTGGAGGGCGTTCTGAGAAGTCCACTGAGTACCTACTGTCCAGCGCCATGCAATCATAATCTCATCGCAGAACTGGTTAGAGCCACGGAAGATATCCTCGTAGTGCTCCATCAATCCTCTGCCTGAGTTCTCGATGACATCCTTTGCATATTCGGCAGCCTTCTTCAAATCGTCCTGATTCAAGGAGCCTGAAACACCAGCCTTGGTCAGGTAAACCTTACTGAGCAGACCTTCTGCGCAATAGTAGTCGATGCGGCCTGAAGTGTTCTTTTCCTTAGGAAGAAGTTCCATTGCCTTTTCCAGGGTCATGATGATATACTCATATACATCTGCTTTCTGTACCTTGCTCACCTGATTGTAGTCACCTTTGCTAAGCGTCTCTGAGTTGCTGTGGATGATAGGCACATCACCGAAGGTGCGTACCAAATAGAAGTATGCCATCGCCTTCCAGGCAAGGCACTCGCCCAAACACTGGTTCTTCACCTTTTCAGAGGTGTTGATGGCGTTCTTCAATGATTCGTAAACGGTACTGCAGTGACCAATCTCTGCCCAGAGTGAGTAAGACATGTTTACCAGGTCCTCATCGGTACCATTGGTGCTGAAGTTCATGTAAGGGCTTGAGCCCCAATACATATTACCCGACATAACCTCACCAACCTTGATGAATCCACGCTGGAAATCATACCAAGGTGAGTTGTAGAGATAGTTTACGCCAGAGATGCAGGAAGCATCGCCGTTGTAATAGTTCTCTGTGTTGTAATTGTCCTCTACCGGCTTGTCAAGGAAGTCACCGCAAGAGGTCATTCCCATACCGAGGAGCATTACAAATGCTGTATATTTAATGTTCTTAAATTTCATAACTGTTCGTTTTGGATATTAGAATGATAAGTTCAAACCAAATGTAACGGTGGTTGGAGAAGGGTAGCGACCGAAGTCCAGACCATATACATTTGCACTCTGAGTTGAGAGACCTACCTCTGGGTCGTAACCGCTGTAACCTGTGATGGTGAAGAGGTTAGACGCTGTGAGAGTCAGTCGGAGGTTGGTGAGACCAATCTTCTGAATGAGCTTCTGGTCGAATGTGTATCCCAGAGCCATGCTCTTCAAGCGTACGTATGAACCATCCTCGATATAACGGTCGCTGAATGCGTCGTTATCGTTAGGGTCGTTGATGGAAGCACGTGGGTACATCGAACTTGGATTGTCAACTGTCAAATTAGAGATGTTATCATACCAGTTGCCTGTGTAGTTGCCATCCTTGGCTACAAGGTGAACTCGCTTGTTGACATCCTTCAGCTGGTTGCTCCATGGAGAGTTCATGTGAGTCATCTTCATGTTCAGATAGTTGGCTACCTTGGCGCCTACAGAACCGTTGATAAAGATATTCAGGTCGAAGTTCTTGTAGCGGAAGGTATTGTTCCATCCGAAGGTCCATTTTGGCAGTGGAGAACCGATGTTGGTCTTATCATTCTCATCAATCTTGCCATCTTTGTTGATGTCCTTGTACTTCAAGTCACCTACGTAGGTGGTGTTGGTGCGATTAAGCTCGCTGGCATCCTTCCAAGAGTAGTGCTTGGTGCCGTCGGCATCAGTGGTCTCGTTGTAGTTGTTCTTTTGGAGAGTCTGAACCGGAGAACTGAGGATATCTTCGAGATCCTTATATACTCCCTCTACTACGTAACCGTAGAAGCCGTAGAGTGATTCGCCTGGAATAGAACGAGATACCACATCGCTCCACTGACCCTTACCGAGCAAGGCGGTACTGCCGGAAAGACTCTTCAGCTTGTTCTTGTTGATAGAGATGGTGACGTCTGAACTCCAATCGAAGTCCTTGGTAACGATAGGGTGGGTGTTGAGGGCAATCTCAAGACCGGTGTTCTCGATATCACCATAGTTACCGTATGGTGCAGCGAGGGCTGAAGATGCATTACCGCTGGTACCCATGATGGAAGGCAGGTTGAGCTGCATCAGCATGTCCTTACTCATCTTCTTGTACCAATCTACGGTCAGATTTATGCGGTTGTTTAAGAATCCGAGGTCGAGACCTACGTTCCACTGCTCCTGAGTCTCCCACTTGATATCGAGATTCTTCAGGTTGGCTGGACGGAAGCTGGTACCCAGGGCTGTATCCATGGTGCTCATCGCAGAACCCCACTTGTAACCACCGATGTTGGAGTTACCTGTCTGACCCCAACCGATACGTAACTTACCATTGCTCAACCACTTGATGTTCTTCATGAACTTCTCGTTGGTGAAACGCCAACCCAAAGCCAATGAGTGGAAACCTGCCCAACGGTTGTTTGGACCGAAGTTGGAACTACCATCATAACGATAAGTATAGGTAGCGAGGTAACGGTCGTCGTAGTTGTAAGTCTCACGGGTGAAGAAGGAAGCCATGGAAGAACTTCCCCAACCTGCCCCAATCTGTGGATCGCCCTGACCCAATGCTGGGTTGTGGACTACATCGTTAGGAAGGTTGGTGTTGAATACTGAAGTATAATCGTATTTTGATTCCCAGCACTCCTGTCCGAGCATGGCAGTAAGACTATGTTTGCCGAAATTGGTACTATATTGCAGATAGTTGTTCAACGACCAGAAGGTATTGCTGTTCTTCTGCAGACGGCTCTGGTTGCTCTGACGCTTCCAGGTACCGAGGTCAATCATCGGGTTGTAGGTCTCAGCCTTGGATGCACCGATATCGAAACCCAACTGGCTATGCCAGGTTAAGCCCTTCATCAGGGTGATATCTGCAAAGACACTACCATTCAGACTCTGACGGTCGAGCAGAATATCATCTTCCATAGCCATGGCGATAGGGTTAGGATTGGTGAATCCTTCCTTAGATACGCTTGAGTATCCGCCATCAATATTGTAAATCTGGATATCTGGAGGTGTAGTCAATGAGTAGTTGATCAAACCTTCTTCACCGTCTGCCAGTTTCAAGCTCTCTGATGTCTTTGAATAGGTAGCATTCAAACCGAGCTTGAACCATTTCTTCAACTTTGCAGAGAGGTTCACACGCATAGAGTAGCGCTGGAATTCAGAACCGATGATGGTACCGTCCTGGTCTGTCCAGTTGCCTGAGATATAGTAGTTTACCTTATCAGTACCACCTTCTGCTGCGATTTGGTGAGACTGCTGCCATGCTGTCTGGAAGATAGCATCCTGCCAGTTGGTACCGATACCGAGGATAGATGGGTCGCTATATACAGGGTCTGGCTTGGAGATTTCGCCCTGGTTGGCGAGGTCATTGTAATATTCTGCAAACTCGCGCAAGTTCATGATATCCAGGCGCTTGTTCTGTCGGCTTGCAGCTACGCTACCGGTATAGGTAAACTTAGCTTCGCCTGCCTTACCCTTCTTGGTAGTAATCAAAACGACACCATTGGCACCCTGAGCACCATAGATAGCAGTAGCAGAAGCATCCTTCAATACCTCCATGCTCACGATATCGCTAGGGTTGATCAAAGAGAGAGGAGATACAGCTGAGTGAGAACCGTTACCGAGCTTATCACCCAAACCGAGTGATGAACCGCTGTTGCTCTGAGAGTTGAATATGACACCATCTACAACGTACAATGGTTCAGAATTGGCATTGATGGTAGCGATACCACGAACGCTAACGGCTACGGCAGAACCTGGCTGACCGGATGTCTGGACAGCGTTTACACCAGAAATCTTTCCCTGGAAAGCCTGGTCAACGTTGGTAATAGGAGTCTGCTTCAATGTCTTTTCGTCCATAGAAGCGGAAGCACCAGCGAGGTCGCTCTTCTTCATGGTACCATAACCTACAACTACTACTTCTTGAAGACTGTTGTTGTCTTCGGTCAAAGTAATGTTGTACTTGTTCTGACCGCCCACCTTAAATGATTTGGTGATGTATCCTACATAAGTTACCTCTACAGTCTGTCCGGCACCTACATTCAGTGTGTAGTTACCATCAAAGTCTGTCACTGCGGCATTTTTTGTGCCTTTCACTTTTACTGTTGCACCGATGATAGGACCCATTGCATCGGATACGTTACCAGTAATCTTCTTGGTCTGTTGCACAGCCTGATTCGTTGTGATCTGGGCTGCGAAAGTTTGCTGAGGGGAGATGCCGAGAAGACTCAGGGCAGCTACACTAGCAAGCAACTTTTCTCTACTTTTAAAGTTCATACAATTTTTGTTAGTTGGTTAAAACAGTTTGGCTCTTTCACTTATCCGATTGATACGGGAAAGAATCCAAATCGGATTATTGCTCTCTGATTATTCCTTCGTCATCTTTTTCTGATGAGAAAAAAAGGCTAGAGGCTAGCTCTAGGTTGCATTTACTTTTTCCATTGTTGTGATTATATTTATTTGTTTTTATATTGTTTATTCTAAACCTTTAGGCTATTTTGTAAATCTGCTGCAAAGATAGCTATTTTTTGCAAAATAGCTTGTACATATTTTGCTGATTACTAATACTTTTCTGCTTTAGTGAAAATAAAATGTAATTTTCGTCATATTTATTAAAGATTAAGTGTTAGCGTTACAATTTATTTACTTGATGGTTGATTTATATTGATTATTCTATTATTTATCTATTATATATAAGGTACGCGTACATTATTTATTATATGAATTGTCATAACCTTTTGTGCTTTGTTAATTGGTCTTTGGTTGTTTCCGGTCAATTCTTGAGTTGAATAGAGTGTGTGTTTTGTTGTTTTCTTTGCTTTTTCTGACTTGATGTGTGTCAATTCTTATTTCTGTTTTCAGATATTTTCGAATATTTTTCTGCCTTTGCAACAAAGTATGTTTATTCAGCAAAATAATACACGGATATATCGGAAATTATGCCTAACTTTGCAACCGTAAAACTGAATGTTTAACTAACAAGATTACCAACGACAATATGAATCATCGTATAGCAAATGTTTTTAGGTTAATAATTATAGGTGTTCTGATGAGTGTGCTGGGGACTTCAAGCCTCAGCGCACAAATCAGAGGAAACAACATCGTGGTAACGGTAACTCCTGACCATCAGGACTGGAATTACCGGGTAGGCGAGAAGGCTAACTTCACGGTGAATGTGAGAAAGAGCGGTACGCTACTCAACCAGGTGAAGGTTGATTATGAAGCCGGTCCGGCAATGTTTCCGGAGGTGAAGAAAAGTACCACTCTCAAGGGCGGAACCATGAAATGGTGCGGCAGTCTGAACAGACCGGGCTTCTATCGTCTCAAGGTTATCGCTCATGTTGATGGCAAGGATTACGAGGGACTTTGCACGGCAGGTTTCTCTCCAGAGAAGATCCAGCCTTTCGCACAGGAACCTAAGGATTTCGATGCTTTCTGGAAGAAGGCACTGGATGAGGCAAGACAGAATGACCTCAATCCTACCAAGGTGCTTCTGCCTGAGCGTTGTACCAAGGATAAGAATGTATATGAAATAAGTTATAACAACAACCGATGGGGCTCTAAGATGTATGGCATCCTGAGTGTCCCGGTAAAAGAAGGTAAGTATCCGGCTTTGCTCCGTGTACCTGGTGCGGGTGTACGCCCTTATGCCGGCGATACTTATACGGCTCCTGCTGAGTGCATCGTACTGGAAATCGGTATTCACGGTGTTCCTGTTACCATGCAGCAGAAGATTTATGATGATCTTGCCAATGGCGAACTGAAAGGCTACTGGGATACCAATCTCGAGAATCCTTATCGCAATGCTTACAGACGGGTAGTAACCGGTGCAGTCCGTGGTGTGGATTATATCGCTTCGCTCCCTGAGTGGAACGGAAAGACTATCGGTGTAACGGGTTCATCACAGGGTGGATTTCTTTCCATCGCTGTGGCAGCTCTCGATAAGCGAATCACATTCCTGGCTCCTGTTCATGATGCTATGTGTGATTATGAAGCTGAGATTCACGGAGTTGCAGGCGGCTGGCCTCACTATTTCTATAAGGAAGACAAGGCACAGGGGGCTGCATGGAAAGAGCAGAAACTTACAGATTTGGAAAAGGCAAGACTCGAAGGTGCACGCTATTATGATGGCGTCAACTTCGCCCGTCGTATCACCGTTCCTGGCTGGTACAGTTTCGGTTATAATGATGAGGTGGTTCCGCCAACATCGTCTTACGGACTTTATAATTCGGTAAAAGCGCCTAAGACCTTGAGTCTGTACCAGATGACCGGTCATTACTGGTATCAGGAGCAGTGGGATGAATGGCAGGCTTGGATTATTCAGCAATTAAAGAAATAGATATATGATAGGAAAAAGATTTTTGATTGGTGCAGCTTGCCTCATGGCGATGCAAGGAGCTGTGGCACAGGTTGATGGCGTTACGGGCGCATCAGTCCAGACTGCCAATACTTCCAGCTGCAAGGGTAAAAAGCAATGTTGCAATACTCCGGCAGAGCAATTGAAGGTTAGACTGCAGAAATTACTGAACAAGGGAATCATGCTCGGACATCAGGATGATCCGGTGTATGGTACTACTTGGAAATGGGATGAAGGAAAGAGCGATGTATTACTCACTACAGGTGATTATCCTGCTGTGATGGGCTTTGATCTCGGTAAGCTAGAGCTCGACAGCAAGGAAAACCTTGATGGCGTATCTTTCGATCGTATGCGAAAAGAAATCATTGCCCAAAATGAGAGAGGAGGCATCGTTACTTTGAGTTGGCATCCTTGGAATCCGGTTACTGGCGAGAATGCCTGGGATCCGAAAGGTGATGCCGTAGCTGCTATCCTGGATGGAGGCGCCCAGCAACAGAAGTTCGACGGATGGCTCAAGAAGGTTTCCGATTTCATCCTTTCTTTGAAAACAAACGATGGTAAACTGGTTCCTGTCATCTTCCGTCCATGGCATGAAATGAATGGCGGATGGTTCTGGTGGGGAGCTGGCAGTTGCACACCTGTACAATATAACCAATTATACGTAAAAACCCTAAATATACTTACTAAAGCAGGGTGCAATAACATCGTTTGGGCTTGGTCACCAAATCTCAGCGATGAGAAAACGGTAGAAAAATTCCTGGAGCGATTCCCGGGAGAAAAGTATGTGGATATGCTGGGTGTTGACGTCTACGAGTTCGACAACAGCGATGCCAACTATCAGCAGAACCTTGCCGCTACGCTCGATGTGCTGATGGAGGCAGCCAAGAAGGTCGGCAAGATTCCTGCCCTCACCGAAACGGGTTGCAGGGGTATCTCCAGCAAGAAGGACTGGTTTACGCAAACCCTTTGGCCTGTACTTCAGAAGTATCAGTTGAGTTATGTACTCTTCTGGCGTAATGCCTGGGATAAACCTCAGGAGGAAGCCTATCTTCCTGGAGTAGGCGATGGTGCCATCGTCGAGGACTTCAAAGCATTCAAGAAGGAAAAGAAAGTCCTCTTTGCCAAAGACATTGTAAAGGTAAAAAAGTAAAAAAAGATATATTATGACTACATTTCAAGACAAAGTGAAAGCACTTCGTGCTCATCATGAGGAATTGTTGAGCCGTAAGAATGAACCCGTAGAGTGGGGAAATGGTATCTACGAAAAGTATAAGAACCCAATCCTCACCGCAGAACATACACCATTGGAGTGGCGTTACGACTTCGATGAGAAGAGCAACCCTTATCTCATGCAGCGCATCATGATGAATGCTACGCTCAATTCGGGTGCCATCAAGTGGAATGGTAAGTATCTCCTCGTTGTTCGTGTAGAGGGTGCTGACCGCAAGAGTTTCTTTGCCGTGGCAGAGAGTCCTAATGGTGTTGACAACTTCCGTTTCTGGGATGAGCCTATCACCATGCCGGAGGATGTTGTTCCTGCTACCAACATCTATGATATGCGACTCACAGCTCATGAGGATGGCTACATCTATGGCGTGTTCTGTGCAGAGCGTCATGATGATGCACAGCCTGGCGACCTCAGTGCTGCTACTGCTACTGCAGCCATTGCCCGTACCAAGGACCTGGTAAACTGGGAGCGCCTTCCTGACTTGAAGACCAAGAGCCAGCAGCGCAATGTGGTTCTCCATCCGGAGTTTGTTGATGGCAAGTATGCTTTCTATACCCGTCCACAGGATGGTTTCATCGATACAGGTTCTGGTGGTGGTATCGGTTGGGCTCTTGTTGATGATATCACTCATGCCGAAATCAAGGAAGAGAAGATCATCAATGCCCGTCACTATCATACCATCCAGGAGGTGAAGAACGGTGAGGGGCCTCATCCTATCAAGACTGATAAGGGCTGGTTGCATCTGGCTCATGGTGTTCGTGGCTGTGCCAGCGGTCTCCGCTATGTGCTCTATATGTACATGACTTCTCTTGAGGATCCTACTAAGGTGATTGCAGAACCAGGTGGATATCTCCTCGTACCTGAAGGTCCTGAGTATATCGGTGATGTGATGAACGTAGTCTTCGCCAATGGTTGGATTGCAGATGAGGATGGCAAGGTATTCATCTACTATGCTTCTTCTGATACCCGCATGCATGTGGCAACTTCTACCATCGACCGATTGGTAGACTACTGCATGAATACACCAAAGGATGATTATCGTACTCAGTTCTCAGTAGAGAAGATCAAGGCTTTGGTAGCAAAAAATAAACAGACTTTAAGTAAATAAGTTTCAGGTATTAAGATTGTAGGGATTCGTACTCCTCATCCGTATTATCAGATATAGATGGGGAGCGAATCCCTTTTTTAGTAATTTATAAATTGTCAATTAAAAACAATGGCTCGTTTAAAAGAAAAAATAGCTTATGCATTGGGTGATGCCGCTGCGGGTGGTATTGTATGGAAGGTGATGTCTATCGCTTTTCCTCTGTTTTTTACAAATGTCTTCGGACTCTCGTTTGCGGATGCGGCAGTACTGATGCTCGTAGCCCGCATGTTCGATGTGGTTACTGACCCGCTGATGGGTACTCTTGCCGACCGTACCCAGAGCCGTTTCGGTACCTACCGTCCTTGGCTCATCTATGGTGCCATTCCTTTCGGATTGATATTCGCCCTCTTGCTCTATACTCCAGGCTTCGGTCCTGTGGGCAAGCGAATCTATGCTTACGCCCTCTATCTGCTGATGATGGCGGTATATACCATGGTGAATGTGCCTTACGGCTCATTGCTCGGTGTGATGACCGAGGATGATGATGAGAAGAACCAGTTCTCTTCTTTCCGTATGGTGGGTGCTTATGCCATGGGATTCGTCACCCTGCTCTCTTTCCCTTATCTCCAGAAGATGGTAGGTGGAACAGCCGCACATCAGTATGCTGTCATTGGTGCCGTGCTCGGTATTATTGCAGCTGTGATGACATTGGCTTGCGGACTCCTTACCAAAGAACGTCTGAAGCCGAAGCGCGCTGAGAAGTTCTCTTTCCAGCAGTTTGCCGACCTCGTTCACAACAAGGCTTGGCTCTATATGACAGCCATTGCTGTGTGTACCAACTTCTTCAACGGATTCCGCTATGCCGTAGCTGGCTATATGTTTGATTACTGTCTGCATGGCAATGTAACCATCGAGGGATTGATTATCAACTATACCGTTTTCATGGCGTTTGGTGAAGTAACCTGTATGATTTTCGGTGGTGTATCTCCTTGGTTCACCCGTCTGGTAGGCAGCAAGCGCATGGCATTCTTCTGGTCTGCAACTCTCTGTCTGGTACTCTCGGTTGTCTTCTTCTTCATCCCGATGAATCCGTCGTATATCTGGGTAATGATAGCCATCGTTATCCTTACCTCTATGGGTATCGGTATCTATTCGCCATTGATGTGGTCTATGTATGCCGATGTAGCCGACTACCATACCGAGCATTTCGGAACATCAGCTACAGGTCTTATCTTCTCTTCCGGTACGATGAGCCAGAAGTTTGGTACCGCCATATCCGGTTCTCTCATCGCCCTCTTCCTGGGCTGGGCAGGTGCCAACATGATAACAGATAAGATGGGTAATACGATGATCGACCCAGCCAGTGTCACCGACTCTGTGCTTACGATGGTATGGTCATTGTTCTCACTCTTCCCAGCCGTCATCGCCTTCCTGCTGATGGTGCTTGCCTGGAAGTTCCCTATCCGCAAATAATTGTTTTAACATAACTAATAATCACTATTAAAAAAGGAAAAATGGACAATCTTAAAGAAACGATGCGGGATGTTCTGGAGAACAACATCCTCAGCTATTGGCTAACGAAAGTGAAAGATGAAGAAAACGGTGGCTTTTACGGACGTGTAGACGGTAACGACCAGGTACATCCTGTAGCCGAGAAGGGAGCAGTGATGAATGCCCGTATCCTCTGGGCGTTTTCTGCTGCCTATCGTGTCTTGAAGAAGCCGGAGTATCTTGAGGCTGCTACTCGTGCCAAGGATTATGTGCGCGATTATTTCCTCGACAGGGAATATGGCGGAATCTACTGGAGTGTTGACTGTCAGGGTAATCCGCTCGATACCAAGAAGCAGACTTATACCATCGGCTTTGCCATCTATGGTTTCTCGGAGTATGCCCGTGCAACAGGTGACAAGGAGGCGTTGGATATCGCCATCTCCCTGTATCATGACATCGAGAAGCATGCCTTTGATGCCAAGAACAACGGATATATCGAGGCATTGACCCGTGAGTGGAATCCGATTGCAGACATGCGTCTCTCTGATAAGGATGAGAATGGTTCCCGTACGATGAATACCCATCTGCATATCATCGAGCCATATACCAATCTTTATCGTGTATGGAAGACTCCGGAACTGGAGAAGAGCATCCGCAATCTGCTCGATATCTTCACCGATAAACTTCTGAACAAGGAGACTTATCATCTCGACCTCTTCTTCAATGACGAGTGGGAGGGCAAGCGCAACATCGAGAGCTATGGTCATGATATTGAGGCGTCCTGGCTGCTCCACGAAACCGCGCTGGTTTTAGACGATAAGATATTGCTGCATAAGATAGAGCGCATCATCCGTCGTATAGCCGATGCTGCAGATGAAGGCTTACGTCCGGATGGCAGTATGGTTTATGAGCATTGGAAAGATGGAGATAAGTATGATCTCCAGCGCCAGTGGTGGGTGCAGTGCGAGAACATCATCGGACATATCGACCTCTATCAGTATTTCCGTACCGAAGAGAATCTTCTGGTTGCCATCTCTTGCTGGAACTATGTAGCCAAGCATCTGCTGGATAACAAGAACGGTGAGTGGCACTGGGCTATCCTGGAAGATGGTACGGTGAACAAGGAGGATGATAAGGCGGGTTTCTGGAAATGTCCTTATCACAACTCCCGTATGTGTCTCGAACTCATCGAACGCGACTATTAACATACAGATTCCCTGCAAGGCAGGAATAGAATACAAAAATCCAAGCAAATCATATATTTGCTTGGATTTTTTTGTTTATCCCGATTTTTTATTGTACTTTTGCAGCCAATGCGGCGCCAGCCCCATTATTCATTATTAAATTGTAAATTATTCGTATTAATAAATGTATATAGCAATAGCAGGAAATATCGGTAGTGGCAAGACAACCCTCACCAAGATGCTTTCTAGACATTATGGATGGAAACAGTACTTGGAGCCCGTGGCTGAAAACCCCTATATCGATGACTATTACAAGGATATCTCGCGATGGGCTCTCAATATGGAGGTGTTCTATCTGAAGCAGCGATTCAAGAATCTGCTGGAAATCCAACACAGTAAAGAGACGGTTATCCAGGACCGCACCATCTTTGAGGGTGTTTATGTCTTTGCGGCCAACAACCGGAAGATGGGCAACATGGACCAGCGCGACTACGAGACTTATATGGAGCTCTTCGAGTCTATGATGGAAGTGGTGGAGATGCCTGAACTGATGATATATCTCCGTTCTTCAGTTCCTCACCTCGTGAAGAATATCCAGAAGCGCGGTCGTGATTATGAGCAGAAGATGCCTTTGGATTATCTGGAAGGTATCAACAATCTTTACGAAGATTTCATCATGAACAAGTATAAGGGCAAGGTGCTTATCGTAGAAGTTGATAATCTCGATTTCGAGCACAATCCCAAGCAGTTTGGTGAAATCGTAGATAAGATAGATGCCAAGCTCTTCGGGCTGTTCTCTTAAAGGTAAAAAAGTAAAAAGGTAAAAAAATGCATATAGCAATAGCAGGAAATATAGGTAGCGGCAAGACAACATTAACCAAGATGCTTGCCAAGAGATATGGCTGGAAAGCTAATTTCGAGCCGGTAGATAATAATCCATATCTGGCTGATTATTACAAGGATATGGAACGTTGGTCGTTTAATCTTCAGATTTACTTCCTGAACAAGCGATTCCATGATGTTGTGGAGATTTCCCGTTCAGAGCAGACCATCGTACAGGATAGAACCATCTTCGAGGATGCGCGTATCTTTGCGCCTAATCTTCATGATATCGGTATGATGAGCGACAGGGATTTCAAGAACTATACCGATCTCTTTGATCTGATGATCAGTCTGGTGAAACTCCCTGACCTGATGATATATATCAAGAGCAGCATTCCTACGCTCGTGAAGCATATCGAGAAGCGTGGCCGCGATTTCGAGAAGAGCATCCGCATCGATTATCTCCAGGGCTTGAACAAGCGTTATGAGGATTGGATCAAGGATTATAAAGGTCGCCTCATCATCATCGATGGTGATAATCTGGAGTTCGGAGAGAATCCGGAAGACTTCCGAAAGGTTACTGACCTGATAGATGCTGAACTCTTCGGCCTGTTTGCTGAAAAAGAGGTTTAAAAGTAAAAAGTAAAAGGGTAAAAAGGTAAAAAGAACCTTAACCCCTTTCGCCCCCCCCCGTTCTTAGCGATTCCATCGCTAGTCCCCCAAGTCCTTATCATAAAGGTAAAAAGCGCACCCCCGCTAGGCGTCAAAGGAGGAACGCCTGGCGTGGTTGCGTTTTATGGTTGTACAACTAAAGGGTTATGGTTGTACAACTAAAGGGTTATGGTTGTACGACTATAAGGGTTGTAGTTGTACGATTAAAAGGTGTTGTCACTAGGCTCGGCAGAGCTGCTGACTAGGCTCAGTAGGTCTGCTGAGCTTAGTGGCAACCTTCGAGAAGCAGTCTCCTTCAACTCGAGAAGCAGTCTCCTAAAACTAAAAGAGACATCTCTTTGAACCCAAAGAAACGTCTCCTTTCGCTTATTCAATCATATCCTTAGAACCTGGTTCGTGGCTGCAAAGATACATATTTTCCCTGTTATAATCTCTTAAACCTTGGAAAATATTCAATAGCTGCATTCTTTTTAACTTATTTTGGGGCAAAAAAATCCTACTATTCTGTTCCTTTTTGCTACAAAATACGCTCGTTTTCTCTGTTTCCGAACCTTCGTTAATACTGTCTGTTAACTGATTAAATCAGGCAGTTTTTTGTATTTTTTCACTTTGAACGCAAATTAAACCATAAAAAAAAGTGCTCTTTCAGAAAAAAGTGTTACCTTTGCAACCGCTTAGAAGCATTTATATAAAATAACGTTATAACAAATTTATGAACTTTACACTATTTATCACCGTTTTGCTGACGGCTGTAACCTTGGTGGTGGCTGCTTATGTCATCGCGAAGTTGATCGGTCCTCGTTCATACAATCCGGTAAAGGGTGAACCTTTTGAGTGCGGTATTCCGACTCGTGGCAGCTCATGGTTGCCATCACACATCGGCTACTACCTCTTCGCCATCCTTTTCCTGATGTTTGACATCGAGACAGTATTGCTTTATCCATGGGCAGTCGTAGTTAAGCAGTTTGGACCTATGGCTCTCGTGAGCATCGGGTTCTTCCTGTTGGTATTGGTATTTGGCCTTGCTTACGCTTGGCGGAAAGGAGCATTGGAATGGAAGTAAACAAAAGAGCCTCTATCAAGAGTATTCCTTACGACGAGTTTAAGGACAATGATACCCTCGAAAAGATTGCGCAGGAGCTCAATGAGGGTGGTGCTAACGTGGTAATCGGTTCGCTCGATGCTGCCATTAACTGGGGACGCAGTAACTCACTCTGGTCTTTGACCTTCGGTACCTCTTGCTGTGGTATCGAGTTTATGGCTGTAGGTTGTGCGCGTTACGACTTCTCACGTTTCGGTTTCGAGGTAACCCGTAACTCTCCACGTCAGGCTGACTTGATCATGTGTGCCGGTACTATTACCAATAAGATGGCACCTGTTTTCAAACGTTTGTACGATGAAATGGCTGAGCCTAAGTATGTGGTAGCTGTAGGTGGATGCGCCATCTCTGGTGGTCCGTTCAAGAAGAGCTACAATGTGGTTCGTGGTATCAGCGAGTTGGTTCCTGTGGATGTTTATATCCCTGGTTGTCCTCCACGCCCTGAGGCTATCCTTTACGGTATGATGCAGTTGCAGCGTAAGGTAAAGGTTGAGAAATTCTTCGGTGGTGCCAACCACAAGATGACTCAGGATGAGAAGGAACTCTCTATGAGCAAGGGTGGTCTTCGCGGCTTGAGCAACGAGAACCTCTCTGACAGCGAGAAGCTCGGACACAAGGAGCCTATCATCGTAACTGAAGTACCTGAGGATTTCGACCCTCAGAAAGGTCTAACTGATTAATATAATAAGGTATAAGAACATGAAACTGAATAATATTGAATTGAGTTTTGATAATTTCGCCTCAGAAATGGCGAAGTTGAAGAACGAGAAGCATTTCGACTACCTTGTTACCATCATCGGTGAAGACTTCGGTGAGGAAGGTCTCGGATGTATCTATATTCTCGAGAATACTCAGACCAACGAGCGCTGCTCGGTAAAGACCATCGCCAAGAAGGTAGATGGCAGTGATGTGATTCCTACAGTTATCAATCTCTGGAAGGTAGCTGACCTCCTGGAGCGTGAGGTATTCGATTTTGTCGGCATCAAGTTCCTGGGTCACCCAGATATGCGCCGTCTTTTCCTCCGCACCGATTTCCAGGGCTATCCATTGCGCAAGGACTTCGATATGAGTCCTGAGGCAAACAAGTTCCCTTGTACTGATGAGCCAGAGGATGACTTCACCATGGAGTATTCCTTGAGCGAAGATGGCCATCTCGTTGTTACAGAGAAGCGTCGCTTTGATGAGAACGACTATGTTGTCAACATTGGTCCTAACCACCCATCTACCCATGGTGTGCTCAGATTGCAGACTGTTATTGATGGTGAGACCGTGAAGCGCATCTATCCACACCTCGGTTATATTCACCGTGGTATCGAGAAGATGTGGGAGAACATGACCTATCCTCAGACCTTGGCATTGACCGACCGTCTGAACTATCTTTCTGCGATGATGCACCGCCACGCTCTGGTTGGTGTTATCGAGGAGGCTATGGGTATCGAACTCTCAGACCGCATCCGCTACATCCGCACCATTATGGATGAGTTGCAGCGTATCGACTCACACTTGCTCTATCTCGGCTGTACCGCACAGGACTTGGGTGCCTTGACCGCATTCCTCTACTGCATGCGCGACCGTGAGCACGTATTGAACGTTATGGAGGAAACCACTGGTGGCCGTCTGATTCAGAACTACTACCGTATCGGTGGCCTTCAGGCAGATATCGACCCTAACTTCGTTCAGAACGTGAAGACCCTCTGCAAGTATCTCCGTCCGATGATTCAGGAGTACCTTGACGTATTCGGTGACAACGTGATTACTCACAATCGTCTCGAAGGCGTAGGCCCTATGAACCTTGAGGATTGTATCAACTATGCCGTAACCGGTCCTGCTGGTCGTGCATCAGGTTGGAAGAACGATACCCGCAAGCGTCATCCATACGATATGTACGACAAGGTGGAGTGGAAGGAAATCACCCTTACCGGTTGCGATTCAATGGATCGTTACTATGTACATATCCAGGAGTTGTATCAGAGCTTGGACATCATCGAGCAGTTGATTAACAACATTCCAGAGGGTGAGTACTACATCAAGCAGAAGCCAATTATCAAGGTTCCGGAGGGACAGTGGTACTTCTCTGTTGAGGGTGCCAGCGGCGAGTTTGGTGTATATCTCGACTCAAAGGGTGACAAGAGTCCATACCGTATGAAGATGCGTCCGATGGGTCTTTCACTCACAGGAGCCTTGGATCCAATGCTCCGTGGTCAGAAGATCGCCGACCTCATCACTACAGGTGCAGCAATCGATTTCGTAATCCCTGATATTGATAGATAATTATGTTTGATTTTAGTATAGTAACAACATTCATCGACAATCTGCTTCGCCAGACCTTGGGTCTGGGCGACTTCCTGTCGATTCTGATTGAGTGCGTGCTCGTGGGTATCTGTATTTTGACAGCATACGCCCTCATCGCTATCGTACTTATCTTCATGGAGCGTAAGGTGTGTGCCTACTTCCAGTGCCGTCTCGGCCCTATGCGTGTAGGTCCTTGGGGTATCTTCCAGGTATTCGCCGACGTGCTCAAGATGTTGATCAAGGAGATCTTCGCTGTAGATAGAGCCGATAAGCTGCTCTACTACATGGCACCATTCCTCGTGATCATAGCCTCTGTAGGTACTTTCTCATTCCTTCCATGGAACAAGGGAGCTCATATTCTTGACTTCAACGTAGGTGTATTCCTCATCACAGCCGTAAGTTCTATCGGTGTGCTGGGTGTGTTCCTCGCTGGTTGGGCATCTAACAACAAATACTCTGTGGTATCTGCCATGCGTGGTGCCGTACAGATGGTTTCTTACGAGATGTCTCTCGGTCTCTGTCTGATTTCTGCAGTTGTTCTTACCGGTACCATGCAGGTAAGCGGTATTGTAGAGGCTCAGACTGGCGCTTGGAACTGGTTGATTATCAAGGGTCATGTGCCAGCTATTCTGGCTTTCCTCGTATTCCTTGTAGCAGGTAATGCTGAGGCTAATCGTGGTCCTTTCGACTTGGCTGAGGCTGAGAGTGAGTTGACCGCAGGTTACCACACAGAGTATTCAGGTATGGGCTTCGGTTTCTACTACCTGGCAGAGTACCTCAACCTCTTCGTGATTTCTGGTATCGCTTCTACCGTATTCCTCGGTGGTTGGGCGCCATTGAACATCGGTATCGAGGGCTTCGACAATCTGATGAACCTCATCCCAGGTTTCATCTGGTTCTTCGGTAAGACCTTTGCCGTGGTATGGCTCCTGATGTGGGTACGTTGGACATTCCCACGTCTGCGTATCGACCAGATTCTGAAGTTGGAGTGGAAGTATCTGATGCCATTGTCACTGGTCATCCTGATCTTGATGACAGTATGCGTAGCATTCGGATTCCACGGATAATCTTTAATACACATTATTATAATAATAAGAAAGTATGTCTAACAATTCATATTTCGGCGGTATTGCAGCGGGTTTGAAGACCCTCGCTATCGGTATGAAGACTACCATGAAGGAGTACTTCACACCAAAGAGCACAGAGCAGTATCCTGAGAACCGCAAGACTACACTCCACGTATCTCCACGTTTCCGTGGTCGCCTGGTCTTCGTTCGTGATGAGAACGAGGCTTACAAGTGTGTGGGTTGTACATTGTGTGAGAAGTCATGCCCTAACGATACCATCAAGATTGTAACCGAGATGGTGGAGGATCCAGAGACAGGCAAGAAGAAGCGCAAGCTGGTAGATTACCAGTACGACTTGGGCGACTGCATGTTCTGCGAGCTCTGTGTGAACGCATGTAACTTCGGTGCAATCAAGTTTGTCAACGATTTCGAGAATGCAGTCTTCGACCGCAACAAGTTGGTGATGCACCTTGACAAGGAGGTTTATAAGGGCGGTAGCCTTCCAAACCTCATCGAGGGTGGTGCCCCATTGGAAATCGGTAAGTTTAACACCAAGACTAAGTAAGGAGGACTTTAGACAATGATAACAGCAAATTTATTTATGTTCGTCATCTTGGCAGTAGTCATCCTTGGCTCAGCCATCATGTGCGTGTTCACCAAGCGCATCATGCGTGCGGCAACCTTCCTGTTGTTCGTACTCTTCGGTGTAGCAGGCATGTTCTTCCTGCTCGACTATACTTATCTGGGTGCAGCTCAGATTTCTGTATATGCCGGTGGTATCACCATGCTTTATGTCTTCGCTATCCAGTTGGTATCAAAGCGTACTCTCCAGGGTCTTTTGGAGCATGTCAAGGGTAGCAAGATTGTAGGTCGTGCACTCGTCTGCCTCGTTGGTTTCGTAACCTTGGCAGTCGTCGTGTTGAAGAATCACTTTATTGATATGGCTGCAACCGTAGCCGACACCGAGGTGCCAATGGACCAGGTAGGTTCTGCACTGGTAGGTGCTGACAAGTATGGCTATGTATTGCCATTCGAGTTTATCTCTGTATTCCTGTTGGCATGTATCATCGGTGGTATCTTAATCGCAAGAAAGGAGGATAAGAAATGATTCCAGTACAATATTTCTTCGTGCTCTCAGCACTCTTGTTCTTCATCGGAGTCTATGGCTTCTGTACACGCCGTAACCTCGTTGCCATGCTCATCTCCATCGAGCTTGTATTGAATGCAGCCGACCTGAACTTCGCTGTGTTCAACCGCATCCTCTTCCCAGGACAGTTGGAAGGTTTCTTCTTCACATTGTTCTCTATCGGAGTAGCAGCAGCCGAGACAGCCGTAGCGCTCGCTATTATTATCAACGTTTACCGCAACTATCACAGTGACCAGGTGAACAGTATTGAAAACATGAAATTCTAAAAGACAATGGAATACAATTATGCATTTTTGATACTTCTTCTGCCATTCCTGAGCTTCCTGGTTCTGGGACTTGTGGGTATGAAGATGAAAAGACCGGTAGCAGCACTCATCGGTACCGTATTGATGGGCTGTGTATTTGCGATGTCTGTCTATACAGCATACGAGTACTTCTTTGCAGTGGGTCGTGATGCCTCAACAGGTATGTACCCAACTGTTACCGTATTTAATTTCACATGGTTGAAGTTTACTGAGTTGCTCACCTTCAACATCGGTTTCCGTTTGAGCCCAATCTCCGTATTGATGCTCATCGTGATTACCACCGTCAGCTTCATGGTTCACATCTACAGCTTCGGCTATATGGCAGAGCGCGATGAGAACTACAAGGTTGAGGAATACGAGAAGGGTATGCAGCGTTTCTACGCTTACCTGAGCCTCTTCACCATGTCAATGTTGGGCCTGGTAGTAGCTACCAACATCTTCCAGATGTATCTGTTCTGGGAGTTGGTGGGTGTTTGCTCATACCTGCTCATCGGTTTCTACTATCCAAAGCATGCTGCAGTTCATGCCAGCAAGAAGGCGTTCATCGTAACCCGTTTCGCTGACCTCTTCTTCCTCATCGGTATCCTGTTCTACAGCTTCTATGTAGGAACCTTCAACTATGACTTGAATGCTCAGCCAGAGCTCAACTCTGCTTTGGCAGGTGCAGCTTGGGTAATGCCAACAGCTTTGTTCCTCATGTTCATCGGTGGTGCCGGTAAGAGTGCGATGTTCCCATTGCACATTTGGTTGCCAGATGCGATGGAGGGTCCAACACCTGTTTCTGCGTTGATCCACGCCGCTACCATGGTTGTAGCAGGTGTTTATCAGGTAGCCAGCCTCTTCCCAATCTGGGTACAGTATGCTCCTGAGGCTTTGCACTATGTAGCTTACATTGCAGCCTTCACCGCATTCTATGCAGCAGCTGTAGCTTGCTGCCAGCGTGATATCAAGCGTGGTCTGGCTTTCTCTACTATCTCTCAGATTGCCTACATGCTCGTAGCTCTCGGCGTTTGCTTCGCTGTAGATAACCACCATGGTGGTTTGGGTTACATGGCTGGTATCTTCCACCTGTTTACCCACGCTATGTTCAAGGCGTTGCTCTTCCTCTGCTCTGGTGCCATCATCGTCATCATCGGCAGCAACTTCAAGGATTACATGGGCGGTCTGCACAAGTATATGCCTATTACCAACATCTGCTTCCTCATCGGTTGCTTGGCGATTGCAGGTATTCCTCCATTCGCAGGTTTCTGGTCAAAGGATGAGATTATCTCAGCTTGCTTCCAGTTCTCTCCATTTATGGGCTGGTTCATGACAGTGGTTGCCGGTATGACTGCATTCTACATGTTCCGTCTCTACTATGTAATCTTCTGGGGACAGAGCTACTATGAGCTTGATCCTGAGAACCGTCGCAAGCCACAGGAGGTTCCTTTCGTGATGTGGGGTCCATTGGTATTCCTCGCCATCATCTCTTGCCTCTGTGGTTTGATTCCATTCGGTCACTTCGTTTCTGCTACAGGTCAGAGCTACGATATCCATATCGACATGAGTGTGGCAACAACCTCTGTTATCGTTGCTATCATCGGTATCGGTCTGGCTACTTACATGTATGCTCCTAAGAAGACTCCATTGGCAGACGCTTTGGCTAAGAAGATGCCTAAGTTGCACAAGGCAGCGTTGAACCGTTTCTATATCGACGATGCTTGGCAGTTCTTCACCCACAAGATTGTCTTCGGTTGCTTCTCAAAGCCAATCGCATGGTTCGACCGTCGTGTTATCGATGGTACCTTCAACTTCATGGCTTGGGGTACACAGGAGGCAGGTGAAACTATCCGCCCATGGCAGAGTGGTGATGTTCGCAGCTATGCTATCTGGTTCCTCACCGGTACCGTGGCATTGACATTGTGCCTGCTCGCACTTCTTTAATGAAAGTCTCACAATTAAGTAAATAGAAAAGAAATGAATTTAAGTATATTCGTCATAGTACCACTCCTGATGTTGCTCGGCCTCTGGTTGGCACGCAACGACAAGCAGGTTCGTGGTGTGATGGTAGCAGGTGCCAGCGTATTGCTCGGTCTCTCCATCTATTTGGTGTTTGCATTTCTCGAAGCTCGTGAGACAATGCCAGCCGACCAAGCTCCGATGCTCTTCACCTACTGTGTGCCTTGGTTTGAACCATTGCACATCAACTATTCACTCGGTGTGGATGGTATTTCAGTGGTGATGATTCTCCTGACTTCTATCATCGTGTTCACCGGTACATTTGCTTCCTGGCAGATGGAACCCATGAAGAAGGAATACTTCCTCTGGTTCACGCTCCTGAGCATCGGTGTATATGGCTTCTTCATCTCTATCGACATGTTTACCATGTTCATGTTCTATGAGGTTGCGCTGATTCCTATGTACCTCCTCATCGGTGTATGGGGTAGTGGTGCAAAGGAGTATTCAGCCATGAAGTTGACTTTGATGTTGATGGGTGGTTCAGCCCTTTTGGTTATCGGTATCCTGGGAATCTACTTCTACAGTGGTGCTCAGACCTTCGAAATCCTCGATATCGCTCACCACACCAATGGTGCTCATGCGATTCCAGAGAGTGTGCAGAACGTGTTCTTCCCATTGCTCTTCATCGGTTTCGGTATCCTCGGTGCGCTGTTCCCATTCCACACATGGTCTCCTGATGGTCACGCCAGTGCGCCAACAGCCGTATCTATGTTGCACGCCGGTGTATTGATGAAGCTTGGTGGTTACGGTTGCTTCCGTATCGCCATGTTCCTCTTGCCAGCTGCTACTCACGGCTTCTGGATCAAGGTGTTCCTCGTGCTGACTACTATCTCTATCGTATATGGTGCTTTGTCAGCATGTGTACAGACCGACTTGAAGTACATCAACGCTTACTCATCAGTTTCTCACTGTGGTATGGTGCTCTTCGCTCTCTGTATGATGACCGAGACTGCTGCTACTGGTGCAATCCTCCAGATGTTGTCTCACGGTTTGATGACCGCCCTCTTCTTCGCCGTTATCGGTATGATTTATCATCAGGCTGGTACACGTGACGTACGTTATCTGGGTGGTTTGATGAAGATTATTCCATTCCTCTCTGTAGGTTATGCAGTAGCTGGTTTGGCTAACCTCGGTTTGCCAGGTTTCTCAGGTTTCGTAGCCGAGATGACCATCTTCGTGGGTTCTTTCCAAAATGCAGATACATTCCATCGCGTATGTACCATCATCGCATGTACCTCAATCGTTGTAACAGCGGTTTACATCTTGCGTTGTGTAGGTAAGATCCTTTATCAGAAGGTTCCTAATCCAAAGTTGGAGAAGCTTCACGATGCTACCTGGGACGAGCGTATCGCGGTAGCAGGTCTTATCGCCTGCGTTGCAGGTCTCGGTATGTTCCCACTCTGGGCAGAGGAGATTATCATGGACGCTGTCGGTCCTATCTTTAGTGTAATCATGTAATAAATATCAGAAGAAATGAATTACAGTCAATTTTTAAATATGATTCCAGAAGCTACCCTGATGGTAGTTCTGTTGATCACTTTCATTGCTGACTTCTGCAGTTCCAAGAGCGCAGACCGTAAGTGGTTCAATCCTCTGGTATGTCTCTTGATGGTGGCTCACATTGCCATCAATATCTTCCCAACAGAAGCCAAAGAGGCATTTGGTGGCATGTACACAACAGGCCCTGCTGCCGGTGTTTTGAAGACTATCCTGGCGCTGGGTACCCTCATCGTAATGGTACAGGCTAAGGAGTGGTTGAGCCGCAAGGACACAGCCTTCAAGGAGGGTGAGTTCTATATGCTGATTATCTCTACCTTGCTCGGTATGAACATGATGGTTAGTGCCAACCACTTCCTCCTGTTCTTCCTCGGTCTCGAAATGGCATCTGTGCCAATGGCTTGCTTGGTAGCATTCGATAAGTACCGTCACAATTCTGCTGAGGCAGGAGCTAAGTTCATCCTTACTGCTACTTTCTCAAGTGGCGTGATGATCTACGGTATCTCTCTGCTCTATGCTGCTTGTGGTACTTTGTACTTCGATGATATCGCAAAGGTTATCTCTGCATCACCATTGACCATCGCCGGTATGGTATTCTTCTTCAGTGGTCTCGGTTTCAAGATTTCCTTGGTTCCTTTCCACTTCTGGACAGCCGATTCATACCAGGGTGCACCAACTACTGTTACAGGTTATCTGTCAGTAGTATCTAAGGGTGCTGCAGCGTTTACTCTCTGCGCTATCCTCATGAAGGTGTTCCAGCCAATGGTAGAGTACTGGACCGTGTTGCTTTACATCGTGATTGTACTTTCTATCACTATCGCCAACCTGTTTGCCATCCGTCAGAGCGACCTGAAGCGTTTCATGGCATTCTCTTCTATCTCTCAGGCAGGTTACATCATGTTGGCTGTGGTAGGTAACTCAGCGATGAGCGTGAGCGCCCTGACTTATTATGTATTGATTTACGTAGTAGCCAACCTGAGCATCTTCACCATCATCTCATCTATTGAGGAGCACAATAACGGTACTGTTCAGATGGACAGCTACAATGGTTTGTACAAGACTAACCCACGCCTGGCATTCCTGATGACCTTGGCATTGTTCTCATTGGGTGGTATTCCTCCATTCGCCGGTATGTTCTCGAAGTTCTTCGTGTTCATGGCAGCAGTTGGTACACACGACATCCACACCACATTGGGAGCCTGGGCATACGGCGTAGTATTCATCGCGTTGGTAAACACAGTTATCAGCTTGTACTACTATCTGCTCATCGTGAAGGCTATGTTTATCAAGCACAGCGATAATCCGCTTCCTACTTTCCAGAGCGCATGCTCAACCAAGTTGGCGCTTGCAATCTGCACCGTAGGTATCGTAGCATTCGGTATTTGCTCATTCGTCTTCGACTGGATTTCAGTTGCAGTGAATGCGTAAATCATCAATAATTTCTAAAAATCCCAGCAATCGGTAAAAGATTGCTGGGATTTTTTTTGGTATTGTCTGAATTTTGCAGTAATTTTGCACCCCGAAAGAGGCATGGTGCCTCAAGTAATCAATAATAAATATTAATTAATCAATATAAAAAGGATGGATAAGTTACCAATGAATGATGTTCCGATGCTCGTAAGCGCCATCAACTTCCTGCTTCGTGACCACGAGTTTGAAACACTCGATGAGATTTGTAATCACTTCAATGTGAACCGTGCGGCATTAGAAGCCCAAATGGCTACCCAAGGTTTTGAGTGGTCAGAGCAGCAGAAGAAATTCTGGTAAAACCCACACGCCCAGAAATGTATAGTCAGCACACCCTGTAAGGGCAGAAGCTTTTAAAAAAATATAAATTGTAAATTATTAATTAATTATGACTCCTCCTCGACCCTTGTGGAAGTCTGTACAAGACTATGTTTTGATTGCGATAGGTATGATATCCTACGCTATTGGATGGAACGTGTTCCTCTTGCCAACCAATGTAACAGCAAGCGGACTTCCTGGTATCTCCAGTATTATCTATTGGGCCACCGGTTGCCCTGTGCAAATTCCGTATTTTATCGTCAACGCCACCTTATTAATATGTGCGTTCAAGATTTTGGGAGCAAAGTTCTGTGTCAAGACTGTTTATGCCGTTATAGTGGTAACCATCCTGACCTCATTCTTCTCCAGCCGTTTAGGTGATTTTCATCTTTTGGAAAACCAACCTTTATGGGCTGCTTTCCTGGGTGCCGTTTTCTGTGGCTGCGGAATCGGTCTCGGTTTCTCGGTTGGTGGAAGTACGGGTGGTACGGATATCATCGCAGCCATCGTCAACAAGTATCGCGACATTTCTCTTGGTAGAGTGATTATGATATGCGACATCTTCATCATCAGTTCCAGCTATCTGGTGGTACACGATTGGGAGAAGGTGTTATATGGTTATGTAGTTCTTTGCGTTCAGGCATTCTGCATCGACCAGGTGGTAAACAGCAGAAGACGAAGCGTACAGTTCTTTATCATTTCACAGAAGTATGAGGAGATAGGCAAGCGCATCAATGTAGATGCTGATAGGGGAGTAACGGTGGTGAATGCCAGCGGTTTTTATTCCGGTCAGGATGTGAAGATGCTTTTCGTGTTAGCCAAGCAGCGTCAGGCTCCTGCTATCTTCCGTCTTATCAGCGAGATTGATCCCCATGCCTTTGTTAGTCAGAGTGCCGTTATCGGTGTGTATGGTGAAGGTTTTGACAAGATTAAATATAAAAGCAAAAAAGAGCACGGAGTTTAATATTCCGTGCTTTTTTGTGCATCAGGAAAAGTCAAGAGGGTGAATCATAAACTTATGACACACCCTCACTTTACCAAAAGAGCAAGTACGGGTTCAGTAAGTTCAGTGGAAGGGTAGCAACTCAAGTAGTTCAGTCAAGCAGCTCAAGTAGTTCAGTAAGACAATTCAAGTAGTTCAGTAAGCGAGTTCAGACGTCTCAGTTAGCTGATGCAGACTTCTTGATAAGCTTACAGATACGTCTCCGTTAGCTTACGCAGTAATATCTGTAACCCGATGCAGTCATATCCGTAACCCGATGCAGTCATATCCGTAACCCAGCGCAGTCATATCCGTAACCCAGCGCAGCCATATTCGTAACCCAGCGCAGCCTTCATATGAACTAATTTTATGTAATCATCTATCATCCATCACGATTTGCATGTATCATACATTTTAATATGTTAATATACAGACACTTGAATAACGTGATAGATACTTCAAAAACGGAAATATCCATCACGCTATTCATCACGATTTTCTCACTACACTTTATCAGATACTGCATATCATTGTTGAAAAGTTTGCGATGGATGTGACTTATATTGATTAGCTTTTTTAAAAATGTCGTCAGCTTAAGTTTGCGACATCTTTATAATCCATTTCATGTTGTTTTTATATTACCATCAACAATTGCAGCAAAGCCTTAAAGCCGCCCTTGTTCTTTTCTTCTTTGAATACTTTAAGAACTTTCTTCTCTATGATATACTTCTTAAAATTATTCCGGTAAGTAGGATGGGAGAGTAATATCCAAAGTTCCTGGTCAATGTAGGCGTACTGGGTATTCCTGTCTAGCCATGCTCTTGAAGGAGACTCTGTTTTTACTTCTCCAATAATTTTAATTTGTTCTATCTCTATATCCCTTAAAAAAATCCAAGCAAAAAATTAAGCACAATATCAAAAAACTGTTGCAGAAATAAAAATCCCTTGTCCAAATATCTATGTTTGGACAAGGGATATCTTAATTTTCAACTAGTTTAGACGGCTATTCCAGACCGTCACCAGGATTTGTGGTAGTACTACCACCTGAAGTTGAATCACCACCCGAAGTTGAATCACCACCTGAAGTTGAATCACCACCTGATGGGATTGTAGTTCCACCCACCACGCTGCTAGCTCTTCTCACGCTAGCTACACTGTTGAGGTTGGCATTGCTCAAGATACCAGTGGCACGAGCACGGAGTTTTACGCTGCCAATGTTGTTGGCCACGCTGAAGTCAGCCTCAGTCTTTGCACCTTCCTTGTTACGGATACCGACCGAGAAGATGGCGAGATTGTCAATCTTCACATTCTTGCCAGCCAAGAGCTGCTCCTTGATACACTTTACCATCGCTGTCATCATGCCCAGGCACATTGCCTCAGAAAAACCCGTGTTATGCTCCTCCATGTGCTTGGCAAGAGCTGCGAGATTCATCGTTTCCTCCACTACAGGGTAAGCGTACCACTTGCCGTAAGCAGGACTTTTCTTGTTCTTGTTTTCTTTTACTACATACTTAATCATAATGATAAAAATTTTGAGTTAACTACTGCCGACTCCGCTCTTCTCTTTACCCACAGCCTCATACTCTTCGCCCATAGGCATATGAGAAAAGCTTCATCGCATAACCCCTTTGGATTACATTGCAAATATACCACTTTTCTCTTCGCCGACTATACGATGCCATACATTGCGTGAGATAGCAAACGTTAGAGGGACATTCTTAGTAGGAAAGCCTTTGCTATCCCCCTAGAATGCCCCTCTTTACCTTATGGCTCACCCAGGTATTCAGCGATTACCGCCACCTGCTTGGGTGTGAAAAACTTGTCCGACTTGCGGTAGCCCATCTTCATCAGTCCCTCGCTCAACTCAGGATTGCGATGAATCCACGACATGAGATGATTGACTGCTGTATGGGCAGAACCTGCATCTGGAAAATACAACATGGCAAGCTCTGACTTGCCGTATGCCTTTACCTTGAATTCCATCATATTTTTCTCAGTTTTTACATTGATATACGATATAATGATTACAACCTTGCAGGGCGTAAGTATCATACTTAGGAGCCTTAAGTAGCATAGTTAGCACTCACAAAGATAATACTTACACCCCAAAAACAAGATACTTATTTCTCCTCAACTTTAGCCTTACAATAAAAGCCACGACGAAGAGGAGTGATGATGCGATACACATTGCTCATCTGGCTGAGCATCCTTTGTGCGGTTCGCTTGCAGATTTTCTTCGTCTCAGCGCAGGCTAAGAAGTCGGCTGTGCGAAACTCGCCATCAGGAAGCGACTGGTAGACGCTAAGTTCATCAGCGTTTAAGTTCACCCCCGAATTGGCAAAAGGATTTTCATTCTCCTTGGCTAATACTGCATACACACGAGCCGTATGGTTGATGAGGCAACCCATGATGCTCATTGCTGTATGGAAATCACGGTCATCACACACCAAGGCTCGCTCATCAGCAGTGAAAATGTCATCCTTCTTGTTCCAATCCGACAAACGACGCAGGGCAGTCAACACCATTGCATAACGGAAGTTGGCAAGAGCCATACGAAACACAAAGGCATTGAAACCTGCTCCCAACATCTGAAACTGCTCGCAAAGTGTCTCTTCGTAGGTGGAGAGAAATTCCTGCTGCTGTGCCTTGCTCATGACAAACTGGATAGGATTGCCCTTTCTCTCCAACAGAGCGTGATAGAGAGGCGATAAGTCCTCGCCCATCTGCTTATAGGTGTCTTCCAAAGGGGAGTCGCTACGGGCGAATACATCGTGAAACTCCACCGTGTCGTCAGGCAGGTTGTAGAACTGGAATCTACTGCCCAAACCATTCTCAAACGATGGGAAAAGACGAGGTATCTGGCCAGGAGTGCAGGTGATGAACGCTGAGAGACGTGGATTTTCGATATCGATATGGATTTTATCACTCACACGATTCATAGAAACCGTCTCGTGATGATACGCCTTGCGTAATAAATCAGAGTAGTGACCATAGTCGGAATCTAGCATATTCGACACGGTATCAGCCTCTGTCTCATACATTATGCCCCATCCACCGTTGGCATCGAGGGCACGATATACAGCAGAAGAAGAGCTATTGCCTGGCATAAATGGGTCGCGAAAGACAGGCTCCTTAGGAACTGGTCCACGCTCGCCCTTGTTCTTACCCTTGCCCTGAGCCTCATAAGCAGCCATATCCTCATCATACTGAGCCTTCGAAGCCTCAAATTGTTGACGCATCTCCCTTTTCTCTGGTCGGGCCAACAGCTTGCAGAAAATCAAATCTCCCTTTTTTGTTGCGGCAGAACCATATATGTTGGTAAAAAGCGGTGCAAATACACGATGACCATCATATATGCCGTAGATACCACTCTGTTCTTCGGTCGAACCATTGGTACCACCCATCAACCCCGACACCACATTCAGAACGCCCAATAACATCTTGTCTCTGCTCACAGTATCCTGATGGATTTTATAGATGTCATGGAGCCAAATAGGCAAGTCATTCTCATTCACCTTATCGGAGAAAGTGTAACCTGTAGTAATAGTTTGCGCCACTGGTGCCATAGTGCCATGTGCCATTTCCTTATCCAAAATACCAGAATTCTTATATTTTTCTATATTTTCTATATTTTTGGCATTTGGCACATTGGCGCAAGTGGCATGAACTGTCTCCTCTCTTGCGATAGTTTTCAGGTCGACGCCAACATCCTTAGCCATCTTGAAGAAGGTTTGGATGGTGATGCCTTTTCCATTACCCTTCATGCAACTCGTATATTTCTTGTCGCACTCCTCATAATTGTATTCGGCGTTCATGCTGCTCAACTGGTGAAAGAGTTCTCTTCCATCCTCACCCAACCCATCGACTAGGGCGAAACCTAATTTGATCCACTCTTCGTAAGGGGTCGTAATGTCAATATGACGATTTACGAGTGTGAAAACAATGAACTTCACCTCGTCATAAAGATAGACATCCCCACTTGGAGCATCCTTTTTTCGATGTCCTCCTACGCTTTTTTTGTGCAAAGTCTCTTGCTTTGTCTTGTCTTTCCCTGGTACGGAGGTTCCATTAACAGTACCTGTACCTGCATAAACATCCAGGTCGAACTGATTCAAGTTGTCCTCCTTATTTTCTGCCTGTTTGTTATTTTCCATATTGTTATCCTTATAAATTTCTTTTTTCATAATCATGGGAATTTAAAATAATTGAAAGCTAGGGTTAATTACCATATTTGCATCCCAGCAGAGGAAACATGCCGAGGCTACATTTGCTGGCGCCGAGTCAGCCTCCAAACCATAAGTCAGGAGGAGATAGTTGCGCACGGCTCGATACCATTTTTCGTGGGAACCACGAGAGAGGTCGATATGCGTAACCCACTTCACTCCATCGCCACGCGGACTGGTAAACATCAGCATGGTTTCGAAGTATCGGTCTTGTTCCAGCAGATGTCTAGCCTTCCAAAGGTTCTCATTTCCACCGAGGTGGTCGAAGTCGAAACAGAGTAGTCCCGAGTGCTGTAAGAGTCCATTTTGGTTACGGTAGGCAAATGTTCCACTGAAGGTAGCGAATGGCAAAAAGCTAGCCTTGAAGAGCTTTTGCTCCTTCTCGTCTTTAATGCCCCTAAGTTGCTCGGTGAGTTGCATCATCTTCATCGAGTTCATCCAACAATATACATCCTCCAGGGTACCTTGCTTATAAGGTCTCTGGCTAGATGGCTTGTTGATGCCTGCAGCAAAGAGGCTGAAACGAGCTGGTGTTACATCTTTCATGTCATTTCGTCTTTAGGAAGTTCGACACTAGCGATAGCTTCTGCATGAGCATTAGTCTCGCTTACTCTTTCAGCCGCCATTCGCTTGCGATAGGCGACAGCCAATGGTGTGTTGGCGTGGAGAAGCATATCAGCGATTACTTCTCCGAGCGTTAATACCTTGTTCATAATACTTTGGGTATTAAAACGTTGTCCTAGCACTTACTTGGGTTATATAGGACAACTTATGTTATTCGTCCCCAAGCCATCGGACCGTGCTCAGTTTTATACTGCTGACTAACATCTTATAAAAAGAATGCAGCAGAATTCCGATGTTCTAGAATTCTGCTGCAAAGATACAATATGAAGAAATGTGAGTTCACCTTTTCTCACCTTTTCTCACGTTTACTCAACTATATTCAACTATATTCAACTAAATTCAACTAATTTACTCAAATTAATAAACAGTTTTTAAATATCTTTGTTTATATAATTACACCAATTAGATAATGAAGGTTCATAAAGACCATACTTATTTAGAACCTTCCATAAATTATTGCGACTAGACTGTTTTGAAATCTTTCTATTATTGACATAATCTGCCGCTACTTTCACGATTTCAGGGTTATTACTTATGCCGTCTATTTCTTCTAAAAACGAAATTACATCTGGAACGCTGTTGTAAAAAATAGGTAGCAGTTCGTTAATTAATTCCTTATTCTCCAATTCTCCAGACTTATTAACCATTGAAGAATAATCTTTAAGCTTATCATCCCCTAAAAAAAGAGCATAAGCATTCATAACATCTTCCAAGTTATATGGTTTGCCATTTTCATCTTTATAATAGCCGTAGTTACAAGTTGTTATGATGAACTTCTTCATATTCTTTCTACTCTTTGGATCCAAATGTATATTATTATTTGTAACGCTATCATGAGTATTCTCCATAGACTTGCTTTCGTACCATGTAGCACGTTCCTTGTCCAACAAATATTCTATGTCATCAAGCAGTTGCAATCCTTCATCTGTAGTATACAAATCAGGAGTATCTCTTTCACAAGCTAATAGCTTAAGCTTTAACAGAGATTTAGCTATCGCATGAATTTCACGATTAGTTTTCTCTCCTTCAAATATATTTTTGAACTTTTCTGTGTTTTTTTTATAATAAACAAGAATTTCATAGCTATACTTTGTCAACTTCTTTTCTTCAAGAATATGGTTGAGCATGGCTTTCTCTAGACTTTTCCAATTATCCAAAGCAGCACGTCCTTTTGTTTTTATCTGCGAAGAAATCACTTCACCCACCTCGTCAACATTTACTTTGACCATATCACAGGCTTTGAGTTCGCTAAGTGCCACACTATACTGGGCATCCGTCAATCCTGCCAGTGCCTCCTCATGCTGTTCTCCATCTGCGAGATGTTCCAGCACTCTTACTTTAAGTTTAGAAAAAATATATTCCATATTGCAATATTTTTGCTTCAAAATTACAAAAATATTCCAATAAAAAAGAAGAAAAATCAAAAAAACTACAATTATCTCCATAATTTTTATTACCTTTGCACTTAGGTTATCCTTATTACTAAGGAAAAGCCAAAGACATTGTGGGTAAAAACAAAAGCATTCGCTATTATTTCGCGTTTAGCCAAGAGCGTAGGAAACTCAATTTGGAATAACAAGCACGGAAATAATATGTGATAGGTGGTTCGTATATATATGTAGCCTCCAGTCAATCCGATTAAGCAATGCAAACACGCTATAGGCGTGATGCATTCTTATGGATTGACTGGGGCTCCATTCCTACGCCGCCCCGTGCTAAACGCGATAAGAGGCATCACGCCCTTTTTGTGTTTTAGCGGATTGATAGTTGGGTGCGTAACAACTATCAATAATTATGGCAAATAGTACATTATCAAATGCTAAGGCTGCCAAGAAAGACGAGTTCTATACCATGTTTTATGATATAGAAACCGAAATGGAAGCCTATCTCGATTACAATCCAAATGTATTTCGTGGCAAGACGGTTCTTCTGCCTTGCGATGACCCGGAGTGGAGTAACTTCACTAAGTATTTTGCACAGAATTTTAAAGATTTGGGTTTGAAGAAACTCATCTCTACAAGTTATGCTCCAGAGAGTATGACTTATAAAAACGGCATACAGTTATCCCTGTTTGAAACTCAATCTGCCAAGTATGATAAGGATAAGACCAAAACACATGGAAAGATATTTGTTCTTACTGAAGATTCCACAAGAGATAGAATGCCCAATCTTGATGATCTGCAATGGGATTATCTTGAGGGGGATGGAGATTTCAGAAGCGAAGAGGTCAAAAAACTTAGAGATGAAGCAGATATTATTATAACCAACCCTCCTTTTTCGCTATTCCGAGAGTTTTTGGCGTGGATTGTTGAAGCAAACAAACAGTTTATCATTATCGGCAATATCAATTGTGTAACCTACAAAGAAGTATTCCCTTTGATAAAAGACAACAAGGTTTGGATGGGATACTCTATTCATAGCGGTGACCGAGAGTTTGGTGTTCCTGATGAGTATCCATTAGAAGCTTCTGGAACAAGAATAGATGAAAATGGCAAGAAATACATTCGGGTAAAGGGGGTGAGATGGTACACGAACATCGATCATGGGCATCGTCATAGTGCCAAAAACTTTATGACAATGGCAGATAATATCAAATTTAGTAAGCATAAGGAGGTCCATGGAAGACCATATCTACACTTTGATAATTTCGATGCCATCGAAGTTCCTTATACTGATGCTATCCCTTGTGATTATGAGGGGATGATGGGAGTACCTATATCTTTTCTTGATAAATATTGCCCTGAGCAATTCGAGATAATGGGGATTACTAAAACTTGGTTTGGTATGGCTAATAAGGTATATCCAAAGCAGATACAGGTTAGTAAAACTGGCATAAAGACTATAGTAACCAAACTAAATGACGGACCTGTAATAGAATTGGATGGTCCACTTGATGGTGAAGTCTATTATATTGTTGATGGCAAGTATTATACACAAGCTTATGCCCGAATATTAATCCGCAAAAAGTAACAACAATGGAAACAGAATTAAAAGAATATACAGTTAAAGAACTGTGCGAGGGTTTCACTTACAGCAAAGCTGACGGAAAAGGCTTATATGGTTTAGCTGGCAAGTTAACTATTCAGCCTGAGTATCAACGCAACTACCTCTATATAGAAAATAAGGGTGAGAAAGAAGTTGCCGTCATTGATTCCGTCATGAAAAAATACCCCTTGGGATTGTTGTACTTTAACAAGTTGCCTGATGGACGCTTGGAGGTTCTTGATGGTCAGCAACGTATCACCAGCCTTGGCAGATATTTGATTGACAAGTTCTCCTATATTAAAAAAGACAATCTGCCCTATAAATTTAAGGCATTGGATAAAGAAGAAAGAGAGCTTATAGAGAATACAAAGATGTTAGCTTACATCTGTGAGGGTACAGAGTCTGAAATCAAGGAGTGGTTTGAAATTATCAATATCGGTGGCATTCGACTCAACGAACAAGAAAAGTTGAACGCCATTTACTCGGGGCCTTTCGTCAGTGCAGCCCGAAAAGAATTCAGCAACAAGGAAGATCCACGTTTGCAAAAATGGGAATGCTATATTTCAGGTTCTGCCAATAGACAGGAAATTTTTCAGGAAGCCCTACGATGGGTGAGCAAAGGAAATATCAAAGACTACATGCAAGAACATCGCCGTGACGCAAACATCAATGAATTGAAAAACTATTTCGATGATGTTATTTCTTGGATAGACCAAACGTTCGATGAGGTTTATCCCAAGATGAAGGGGCTAAACTGGGGTGAACTATACGAACGATTCCATACCACTCCCTATAATCATGTTGAGGTATCACACAAAGTGAAAGAGCTTTATAACGATCCATGCGTTCAAGATAAAAAGAACGTATTTGAATATGTGCTTGGCGGTTGTAAGGATACAAAACTTCTGAATGTCCGTGTCTTCGATGATAATACCAAGCGCAGGGTTTATGAACGGCAGACGGCAGATGCCAAAAAGAAGCATGAAAGCAATTGTCGTCTTTGTGCTTGTGGCGATGGACCCAATAAGGATAAAATTTGGGCATTAAAGGAAATGGATGCCGACCATGTACAAGCATGGAGCAAAGGTGGAGCCACAGATGAAAGCAACTGTCAGATGCTCTGCAAGACCCATAATCGGGCTAAAGGAAACAGATAGTTAGAGTATGGACAGAGTGCAAGAGAAGTTAGGAAAGTACCCTTGTTTGGTATGGGTGATAGCATTGATTCCTGTTCTCTTCGGAGGACTTGTATATTTGCTTTATCGTCCTAAAAATATTATTTTGTTTGAGGTATTGAACAAATTGGGTGGTTCCACGACTGTTGATATAGTAAGAAGTAAAGTGGAGCATGTTCATTTGCCGGATTTTGTGGTTTATAGTTTACCTGCAGGATTATGGACAGCATCATATCTTATGACTATGTGTTTATGTACTAAGCAACTAAATAAGAAAATGAGGCTATCTTTGGCTCTACCTCTTCCTATATCTGCAGTTGTATTGGAGTTCATGCAACTGTTTGGCCTTTGTCCTGGTACATTTGATATCTATGATGTGGTGTGCTATGTAATTCCAATTATAATATTTGTAAAATTAGTTTAGTATGAAAAGACAAGATGATTTTGGTGTTGGAGGGGCTTTATTCCTTTCCGTAATTTTTGCTATTATGGCTATATTATCTTACAATTCTGATAAGTCAGGAAATCCCATAGCCATAATACCCGCTATTGGCGTAGTTGTTGGTTTAGTCATGGCTCTTAATGCCAAAAGTAAGGCTTCTGATCGCAAAGCAAGAAAAGAACAGCAGGATATTTTTGCCCAGACGCTGGATTACGATGATTGTTTTGGAAATGGTGACTTAAAATTATATTTTAATTCTCAAAGACAGGACGTGACCATATGCGCAACAACGAATGAAGGTAAAAATATCCAAGTAGTTAGAGATTTTTCTGTTACGGAAACTGTGAAAACAGATAATTATATTGTGTCTTATGATGCAGCCCATAACAAGATATTGCGTATAAAGACTAACAATGGCAATATATTGCTTAAAGAATTCAATCTCAATTATACGTTTAAAAATTGGAATATAGTAATGAAGAAATCTATTCCGGCAGTTAAGGCATATAATGATTATGCTTTCATTACTGATGATGTCAATGAATTTGTTGCCATAGTTACTCCAACAAATATGCATCTGCATCAATATTCTGATATTGTAAGCATTACGTATGAAGAAAATGGTAATGATATGTACAATAAGTCTCTCGGTGGAGCAGTTGTTGGTGGTTTGCTTTTCGGTGGTGTTGGTGCTATCGTAGGTAGTAATACAGCGAAGACTGTTAAAAACAAGAAAATCGAAAGGATGTCTATAAAGATATTGCTCAAGAGTACATCTGATTCTACTATTTTGCTTGATATTTACAAAACAGGAAAAGATAGAGCTGTTCTAGAGACAAAGAATACTGCTGATAAAATTTTCTATGAGGGGCTGATGAAAGAGGTTACGGGCATAAAGGACATTTTTTCCATCATTATAGACATAGTTGATAAGAGTTGTGCAAGCCAAAATCAAAGGGTAAGTGTTTCCTCATCAAATAGCATTGCTGATGAACTGACCAAATTGGTTCAACTCAGAGATGCAGGTATTCTTACGGAAGAAGAATTCCAAGCACAGAAAGCAAAATTATTGCAATAAATGTAAATAGCAGCCCCAACATTGCTTAAATTCCGTACCGCCAAAGTACATTCATATATCATGTACTTTGGCGGTATGTTATAATTCAAGCCAGTCGGTATCTATGTCGAATAATTCAAATAATCTTCTGCAGAATTTGATTGGCACGGATTCCTCGGCTTGACCGATGAAGTCATCTTCGTGGTTTCTGATATAAGTATCCATGTCTTCCTCCTTTACAAGGATTGGGCCTTTGATATTTGTAAAGATGAAAGGGTAGCAGTCATCATATTTTATATTGAAATAAAAATACCCCAACCCGCTTAAGAAAGTAGGTTGGGGTTATTTGTTATGGTATCCAGCATAAAAGAAAAACGTTAGTTTTCACTTTTATCAGTAGCTCAGATTTTGAACCATATCCAAAGGTAGCTGGGTCGCTTTGGCAACCTGTTCTGTTGGAAGTCCCATAGCCAGCAAACGTTGAGCAGTTTCTATGTTAGCTTCTATTCTACCTTCCCTTTTCGCCGTATCAATAGAGTTCTTGATATCCCGATATGCCATCTTGCTTGCTTCATATCGTTCTTCTACCTGTTTCATACGCTGTTTGTTTTATATCTTATGCAAAGATAAACTTAATATTTGTAACATCCAAACTTTTAGAGCGTTTTTTTATTTTCTTCTGCCACAGCCTTCGTTCCTATCCTGATTTATTCAGGTTTCCCTGATTTCTTCAGTAAAGGGGCGAGGAACTTATAGGTATATCCTTTTTGCTGCTTCACCATTTCTTCTGGTGTTCCGGCAAAGAGGAGCTGACCGCCGCCTCGTCCACCTTCCGGACCCATGTCGATGAGCCAGTCGGCGAGTTTGATGACATCGAGATTGTGCTCGATGATAATGACCGTATTGCCACGGTCTACCAGCTTCTGGAGTACATCCATCAGTATGCGGATGTCTTCGAAATGCAGACCGGTTGTCGGTTCATCGAGAATATAGAGCGTCTTGCCCGTATCACGCTTCGAGAGTTCGGTAGCCAGTTTTACGCGCTGACTTTCACCGCCAGAGAGGGTAGTGGAACTCTGTCCTAACCTGATGTATCCGAGACCTACATTCTGTAATGCTTTGATCTTCTGCAGTATCTGAGGAACATTCTCGAAGAAATCTACCGCCTGGTTGATGGTCATGTCGAGAACATCGGCTATGCTCTTTCCCTTGTATCTTACCTCCAGCGTCTCGCGGTTGTAGCGTTTGCCGTGGCATACCTCACAAGGTACGTAGACATCCGGCAGGAAGTTCATTTCGATGGTCTTATATCCGTTACCCTTACATTCCTCGCATCTTCCACCTTTCACATTGAAGGAGAATCTGCCCGGCTTGTAACCGCGGATCTTTGCCTCGGGAAGTCCTACGAAGAGCGAGCGGATATCGCTGAACACGCCTGTGTAGGTAGCTGGATTGCTGCGAGGCGTTCTGCCAATCGGACTCTGGTCTACATTCACTACCTTGTCGATATTCTCGATACCTTCGATGCTCTCGTATGGCATCGGTTTCTTGAGCGAACGGTAGAAATGCTGTGAGAGGATAGGCTGGAGAGTCTCGTTGATGAGAGTGGATTTGCCTGAGCCGCTGACACCCGTTACGACAATGAGTTTGCCGAGTGGAAAATCAACATCCACCCCCTTGAGGTTGTTGCCCGTTGCTCCGTGAATGGTGATATGCTTGCCGTTGCCTTCTCTGCGGAGGGCAGGCACCTCAATAGCCATCTTGCCATTGAGATACTGGGCGGTGATGGTATCGGTCTTGAGCATCTCCTGAGGTGTGCCCTGGAAGACAACTTCACCTCCCTTGCGTCCCGCCTTCGGACCGATATCTACTATCCAGTCGGCAGCCCGCATCATATCTTCATCGTGCTCCACCACAATAACGGTATTGCCCAGGTCGCGAAGTTCTTTCAGACTGTTGAGCAGACGTTCGTTGTCGCGCTGGTGCAGACCGATGCTTGGCTCATCGAGGATATAGAGTACATTGACCAGCTGGCTACCAATCTGAGTAGCCAGACGGATGCGCTGGCTCTCGCCACCCGATAGAGAAGCTGACTGGCGGTTAAGCGAGAGATAATTGAGTCCCACATCGAGGAGGAAGGTAACGCGTGAGCGCAACTCCTTGATGATTTCGTGAGCCACCTTCGCTTTCATCGAAGGCAGATGCTGTTCCACTTCTTCGAGCCAATCGCGCAGTTCATCGATGTCAAGACTGGCTACTTCGGATATATTCTTATCCCAGATTTTGAAAGAGAGCGATTCTTTTTTGAGTCGCAAACCATGGCATTCAGGACATTCGATGGTCGAGATAAACTGGTCGGCCCATTTCTTGCCCGCCGCACTCTCGTCATCTTCCATCACCTTCTGCAGGTAGTCGATGATGCCATCGTAGGCGCAGAAATAGTCGGTAGAGGTATGCACCTTTTCCTTTTCTATCTTCACGTTTTCGAGCGAACCATAGAGAATTTCCTGCATGGCATCGCCCGGAATCTCACAGATAGGTGTCTTCAGGTTGAGGTCATACTTGCTGAGCAATGATTCTATCTGCCAGAAAATCATCTGGTTCTTGTATTTGCCAAGTGGAGCGATGCCGCCTTCATGGATGCTGAGTTTATCATCGGGAATTACCTTCTTGATATCAATCTGGTTCACCTTTCCCAGACCCTTGCAATGCGGACAGGCACCTTCGGGAGAGTTGAAGGAGAACATGTTAGGAGCTGGATCCTGGTAGGCGATACCCGTTACAGGGTCCATGAGACGCTTGGAGTATGTCTTGGCCTCCTTGGCACCTTTCTCAAGAACCATTACCATGCCGTCGCCCTGTTTCATAGCCGTTGCCACACTCTTGCGGATGCGTTCCTCATCTTCTTCCTTCACCACCAGTTTATCGACCACAGCTTCTATATTGTGGTTCTTGTAGCGGTCGGTTTTCATATTGGGAACGATTTCGAGGATGTTGCCGTCGAGTCGCACATAGAGATACCCCTTTCTGCGCATACTTTCGAAGAGTTCGCGGTAATGACCCTTGCGCTGGCGTACGAGGGGAGCGAGCAGGAAGATAGCCTTGCCCTTATAATCGCTGAGAATCATGTCGATGACCTGTTCCTCGGTATATTTCATCATCTCCTCGCCACTCTGATAGCTGTATGCAGTACCGGCGCGGGCATAGAGCAGACGGAGATAGTCGTAAATCTCGGTGGTAGTGCCCACGGTAGAGCGGGGATTCTTGTTGGTGGTTTTCTGTTCTATGCTGATGACCGGACTCAATCCCGTAATCTTGTCAACATCCGGGCGTTCCATATTACCCAGGAAGTTGCGGGCATAGGCAGAGAAAGTTTCGATATATCTGCGCTGACCTTCGGCAAAGATGGTGTCGAAGGCCAGTGAACTCTTGCCCGAACCAGAGAGTCCGGTAATTACGGTGAGGGAATCACGCGGAATCTCCACATCTATGTTCTTGAGGTTGTGGACCCGTGCGCCCCATACATTTATCTTTTCTTCTGAATTCATATTCCAATTCTGCTAATTGCTGTTTGCCTAATAGTTACTGTTCTGCTCTTCGGTATAACCTCTGAGCAGGTTGACATCACGTTTGATGTTATACACCACGCCATCTGCTCCCTTCGCCTTGACGAGACAGAAGTAGACACCCTCCTTGACCGGTTTTCCGCGGTAGGTGCCATCCCATCCCGTGGCAGGGTCGGTCCATTCATAGAGTTTCTGTCCCCACCTATTATATATATAGGCGTGGAACTCCTCAATGTTCCGGTAACCATCCTTGGGCTTATAGATGTCGTTGATGCCATCGCCATTTGGAGAGAAGGCATTCGGCATGAGAAGAGAACTGACTTTCGTCGTCTCTTCTGTGTTGTCCTCCTCGTCGTCGTTGACTTCCTGAGCGTGTAATTGACACGTCAAAAGTGGCAACATGATGCAAAGTAATGCTATTTTTCGTCTCATTTCTAAAATAATTTGTGCAAAGATAATAAAAAGATGAGAGATATTGCGTCAGATGCAAGATTTTTTGTATTTTTGCAGATGAAAACATGAAATATTTGAAGATATCGTTAAAAAAATCTTGTGATATGAGACAAAAAATGAGATATTTCCTGCTGTTCGTTGGGCTTCTGCTCAGTGTCAGCATTGGCGCGCAGACTGTAAAATGGCGCGACATTTACACGGTTAAGAAGAAAGATACTATCTTTGGTATTGCCAACAAATATGGATTGAGCCTTCCTGAACTGATGGATGCCAATCCGGAGATGAAGCGTGAGGGATACATGCTGCAGAAGGGAGCTACGCTCTTTATTCCATACACCAAAGACCAGAAGAATCCTAATCAGGTGAACGGTCAGAAGTCGGGGAATGGGGCGACGGTTCAGAAAACTGCTACAGCTCCGGCAACCTCAAAGGCTGCTGTTGCCAGAAATGCGGTAAAGGTAGGCGTGATGTTACCTTTGCATAATGTTGATGGCGACGGCAAGCGAATGGTGGAGTATTACCGCGGTTTGCTGCTGGCTTGCGAAACCCTGAAGCAGCAGGGCGCCGATATAGATGTGCATGCCTGGAACGTTCCTATTGATGCTGATATCCGGAATACACTCTTGCAGGAGGGCGCTAACCAATGCGACATCATCTTTGGTCCACTTTATACCAAGCAGGTGGCTCCGCTGACCAACTTCTGCAAGAACTACGGCATCAAACTGGTGATTCCGTTCTCTATCAGCGGAGATGATGTAGAAAGAAACAAAGAGATTTTCCAGGTTTATCAGAGCGATGATGCACTGAATGATGCGACCATCAAGGCATTCCTGAGCCGTTTTTCCAATGTGCATCCTATCTTTGTAGACTGCAATGATTCTACTTCGAGAAAGGGCAACTTTACGTTCGGTCTGCGCAAGGAACTGGAACGCAGGAAAATCAATTATAGCATCACCAATGTGAATTCAAGTGTCGAGCAGTTTGCCAAGGCTTTCATGCCTTCCAAGCAGAATGTGATAATCCTGAATACGGGACGTTCGCCACAGTTGACTCAGGTATTGAACAAACTCGACGAATTTGATGCTAAGTATCCGGGTGCAGCCATTTCTCTCTTCGGCTATACCGAATGGCTGATGTATGCCAAGTATAATCTGGAAAGATTCTATAAGTATGATACTTATATCCCTTCCACCTTCTATTATAACCCGAACTCAGCACAGACCAAGGCGCTTGAGAGCCGTTATGAGCGATGGTTCCATCAGCCTATGATGGTGGCACAGCCAAGATTCGCTATCACCGGTTTCGATCACGGAATGTATCTGATTCAGGGTGTCAAGAGATATGGCAAGAACTTTACAGGTGAGCGCCAGCAGATGACTTACCAGCCCGTGCAGACTCCACTCCGTTTCGAGAAGACCAGTAGAGGAGGATACAAGAACAAGAGTTTCCAGTTGATTCACTATACCTTTAATCATCAGATAGAGGCGGTGAAGTACTAGTTTACAGTTTACAATTTATAGTTTACAATTTATAGTTGATAATGAATAGAAATATTGGGTTGCTGATTCTGATGCTCATCTTCGGAATTCCAGTTTCGGCACAGATAGGAGAGCATCGTAATGATTTCGCCATCGGTTTTAATGGGGGCTATATGATGAGTAGCGTAGGATTCACACCCGAGGTACAGCAGAAGCAGCACGGCGGACTGACGGGCGGTTTCTCGATGAGATATACCTGTGAGAAATATTTCAAGACCATCTGTTCTATCTATGCCGAGGTAAACTATGCGCAGGCAGGATGGGAAGAGGATATCCTGGATAAGGAGAATAATCCGGTGATTATAACCGAAACCAAAGAGGCGATGGCTTACAAGCGTACCATCAACTATATTCAGGTGCCAATCTTCGCGCATCTGGCATGGGGTAGGGAGACAAGAGGACTGAATATCTTCGTGAATGCCGGTCCGCAGTTTGGTCTCTATCTGAGTGATTCGCAGAAGACCAACTTCTCGGTAGAGCACATGCCGGCAACCGACAATAACCGTGTAAGTCCGGTGGTGGCTCAGGATACAATGGCAGTTAAGAACAAGCTCGATTATGGTATCGCCCTGGGTCTGGGTGCTGAATACAGTATTCCGAAGGTGGGGCATTTCCTTGCCGAAGCCCGATACTACTATGGTCTGGGAAATATCTACGGTGCTTCTAAGCGTGATTTTTTCGGGAAGAGTAACTACGGACAGATTGTTCTGAAACTCTCTTATCTCTTTGATATCACCAGAACGAAGAACGTGAAACGGAAATAGATGATAATTAATAATTGATAATTAATAATGATAACGGGTTTATCATTTATGTTTTGAAAAAAATGAGTACAACAGAAAAAATGCAGATGAAATTGAGCGTCTCTAAGTCAGCTCGCTGGACCGCCCTCCTCATCGTGAGTATCACGATGATGTTTGGTTACTTTTTTACAGATGTGATGTCTCCACTGGAGCCTCTCTTGACAGCAGCCAAGGGAGCAGAGAATGGTCTCGGACTCGGATGGAATTCGGATGAGTACGGCTTCTTCTCTGGAGCTTACGGATACTTCAATGTGTTCCTCCTGCTCCTCTTCTTCGGTGGTCTTATCCTCGATAAGTTTGGCATCCGTTTCACTGGTATCCTCTCTACCGTCTTGATGTTTGGTGGAGCCTTGTTGAAGTGGTATGCTTTAGGTCATGAGTTTGACGGAATGATTGCAGTACCATTCTTCGGTACTTACAGTACGCAGGTAGTGATAGCTGCTCTTGGCTTTGCCATCTATGGTGTAGGATGCGAGATATGCGGTATCACAGTGAGCAAGGTCATCGTGAAGTGGTTTACGGGCCATGAGTTGGCTCTGGCAATGGGTGTACAGGTAGCTACGGCTCGTTTGGGAACTGCTGCAGCTCTGAGTGCTTCTCTTCCTTTTGCCAAGGCAATGGGTGGAGTATCTGCTTCTGTTGCTTTAGGTGCCGTATTGCTTTGTGCTGGTGTACTGGTATATCTGGTTTATTGTGTGATGGACAAGAAGGAGGATGCTTCTGCAGCAGCTGTAGCTACAGAACCGGAAGAAGGTTTCAAGTTTTCAGACTTGGGTGGTTTGTTCAAGACAACAGGTTTCTGGTATGTGGCATTCCTTTGCCTGATGTTCTATGCCGGTGTATTCCCATTCCTGAAGTTTGCCACCAAACTGATGATTTTCAAGTATGGTGTGGATGCTAATTTGGCAGGTCTGATTCCTGCGATGTTGCCATTCGGTACCATCTTCCTCACACCGCTCTTCGGTAGTATATACGATAAGTATGGCAAGGGTGCTACGCTGATGATTATCGGCAGTTGCCTCCTGACCTTTGTACACGTCATGTTTGCCCTGCCAATCAACTCATGGGTGCTTGCCATCGTGCTGATGCTCATCCTGGGCATTGCATTTGGACTGGTACCATCAGCCATGTGGCCATCTGTGCCAAAGATTATCCCAATGAAACTCTTAGGAACTGCATACGCCCTTATCTTCTATATCCAGAACATCGGACTGGCTCTCATTCCGGTATGGATTGGTAAGGTGAACCAGGCTAACACGGGTGCTGATGGTGTTATCGACTATACCCAGACGATGACTATCTTTGCAGCCTTCGGTGTGATTGCTATTATCATCTCTTTCCTCCTCTTGTTTGAAGATAAGAGAAAGGGATATGGTTTGCAGAAGCCTAATGTGAAATAAGTGAAGAGCGAAGAACAAAGAGCAAATTGAGTGAAGAGTAAAAACGAAGAGTGTAGAATCCGTTTGCTCTTTGTTCTTCTAAATCTTTGAAAGTATAATTTTTAAAAGAAAGGAAATAACCATGAATGCGACACCTGAATCATTGATTAAGGACTATGCTGACCCGATAGAGCAGCAGGAGATTGACAAGTTTGTATGTTCTGAGATGGGCAGACAGATACACCGGTATATCAAGGGTATGTCGGGTACCAAGCAAGCTATGTTGAAATTTGAGGAAAGGCTGGCCAGCCTCTCTGTACCAGAGAAGGAGAAGGCGATAGCCAAGTATATTGATCTGAACAGAAAAGCATTGGATGGTCTTGACTTGAAGATGATTCTGGTCCGTTCGGTAGCCAACTATTGTGACACCTTCCAGTATATGCTGGATTTTGTCAACGATAAGCGCAAGATGGTTTTCTATTACCAGCGCATCAAGGCGAAATACATTCAATATCATGAAGTATTTGAGCAAGATGGCAAGTTTGGTATGAAAGATCATCAAGGCAATATCATGCTCTCGCCAAGTTATGATTTCTTGCGCACCTGCTACATTTATAATGATGACTTGAGCATCATGCCGGTAATAGCTGAGAAGAATGGCAAGATGGGACTGGTAATGCCGGATGGTAACGATACGGTAGTGGCGGATTTCCTTTACGACGAAATTTGCTTGCGTGATGAATATCCTTACTTCGAAGCATCCCGTGAAGGTATCAGTGGCTTTATTGATAAGTTTGGAAACTTTGTTAATAGTTAACAGTTTATAGTTAATAGAGAAAGGGCAATCAGATTGGGATGAACCAACTGATTGCCCCTTTTTACTTCCGTTGCTATGAGCAACTTGGTTTTATCTATTTTTCTCTCGTCTTCAAACCCTAGTGAAGAAAAGCAAAAGAATTCTTCACTCTTCGTTCTTCATTCTTCACTTAACTTATCCCAAGTACTTCATCAAGATTTTGATCTTACCGCTATCACGGAGCTTGATGATACTCTTTTCGCGAATCTGGCGAACACGCTCACGGGTAAGGTTGAACTCGCTACCGATTTCCTCCAAACCCTTCTCGTGGCAGCCTATACCATAGCAGTAGCACAGAATCTTGCGCTCACGGTCTTTCAATACAGAGTTGAGAACGCGGTCAAGCTCGCTCGCCATAGACTCGAAGTCAACACCCTTGTCGGTACGGCTGTCATCACCCGAAGCCATCACGTCGACCATCGCATTGTCATCATCATCGCTACCGAATGGAGCATCGATACTCATGTGGTGATTATCTGCCTTGATAGTCTGGTCGATTTTGCTTTCTTCCATCTTTGTGATTTGAGCGAGCTCAGCAACAGAAGGTTTGCGCTGGTTCTCCTGCTCAAACTTACTGATTTCTGCACTAATCTTACTCAATGCACCTACCTGGTTCAAAGGCAGGCGAACGATACGGCTCTGCTCGGCAATAGCCTGCAGGATGCTCTGACGAATCCACCATACGGCGTATGAGATAAACTTAAAGCCGCGGGTCTCGTCAAACTTTTCAGCAGCCTTTACCAAACCGATGTTACCCTCGTCGATGAGGTCGGTAAGAGAAAGACCTTGGTGCTGATATTGCTTAGCAACAGATACAACGAAACGAAGGTTTGCTTTTACCAATTTCTCCTTGGCACGTTCTCCCTCACGACCGCCTTTGCGAATCTTCTGGGCAAGTTCGATTTCTTCATCGATAGAGACCATAGGCTCTCTACCAATCTCCACCAAGTACTTGTCGAGTGCTTCACTGGAACGGTTGGTTATACTCTTACTAATCTTAAGTTGTCTCATAAATATCCTTTTACCTTTCTATTTAGAATTTTTTGAAGTATTTTTGTGTATCCTGAAACCTCCTCATGGTTTCGGGGTGCAAAGGTACGAAAAAAAATGCAATTACGTTGTAATATAAACGGATTTTTTTTATCTGATTTGTCTGTTTTTTAGAATTTTAGCCGGTTCCTAGTAGAAAAATGCTATGTGAAGTGCGCTTTTTGGTGCAATAAGTTTGAAATATGGAATAATTTATGTATCTTTGCACAAAAATTGCGAGAAAAGAATAACTAAATAATAAAATAACAACAAAACAAAAAATTATGTTTGAGAATCAACCAAAAGGTCTGTGGGCCTTAGCTTTGGCAAACACGGGTGAGCGTTTCGGCTATTACACCATGCTTGCTGTGTTCTTGCTTTATTTGCAGGCCAACTTCGGTTTTGAAACCGGATTGGCAAGTACTATTTACTCTACATTCCTGATGATGGTTTATTTCCTTCCTATCATCGGTGGTATCGCAGCCGACAAGTTTGGCTTTGGACGTATGGTTACCACAGGTATCTTCATCATGTTCATCGGCTATCTTGTTCTCTCACTTCCTCTTGGCAAGGAAACCGTTGCCGTTGCTGCTATGGGTATTTCACTTATTCTCATCGCTTTGGGAACCGGTCTGTTCAAGGGTAATCTGCAGGTGATGGTAGGCCGTCTCTATGATGAGCCACAGTATGCCAGCAAACGTGATTCCGGTTTCTCACTCTTCTATATGGCTATCAACATCGGTGCTATGTTTGCTCCTACTGCTGCCATTAAGATTATGAAGTGGGCGCAGGAGAGCCTGAGCGTGTCGGTGGAAGATTCATACCACTTCGCATTCGCCGTGGCTTGTGCTTCACTGATTTTCAGTATCGCTATCTACTATGCCTTCAGCTTTACATACAAGCATGTTCTTGCTTCTGAGACCAAGAGTAAGGATGATAAGACTTCTGCCAAGGAGACAAACGAACTTTCTAAGGCTGAGACCAAGGAGCGTATCATCTGCCTCTGTCTCGTATTCGCTGTGGTTATCTTCTTCTGGATGGCTTTCCATCAGAACGGTAATACATTGACACTCTTTGCCCGCGATTATACACAGAAGACTTCAGAGGGTCTGCAGTCAATGGCGTTCGATGTTACCAACCTCGTAGCCTGCATCTTCGTGGTTTACGGTTGCTTCGGTCTGGCACAGAGCAAGACTGGCAAGGGTAAGGGCATCTCTCTTGGTGTCATCGTTGCTGCCATCGCTTTTCTTTTCTACAAGTACAGCAACCTTGAAGGTGCCGTAGATGTTGAGGCTCCTATCTTCCAGCAGTTCAACCCATGCTATGTAGTGGCATTGACACCAGTGAGCGTTGCTTTGTTCTCATGGCTTCACAAGATTGGCAAGGAGCCTACATCGCCAGAGAAGATTGGTTTGGGTATGCTCGTTGCTGCTCTCGGTTTTGTATGGATGGCTGTAGGTTCTATGGGTTTGGAGCTTCCTTTGACGCAGGGCGATCCTGCTACAGAGGGTACACGTGTAAGTGCTAACCTCCTCATCTCTACATACCTCATCCTTACATTCGCAGAGCTTCTGCTTTCTCCAATCGGTATTTCGTTTGTATCGAAGGTTGCTCCTCCAAAGTATGCTGGTTTGATGATGGGTCTCTGGTTTGGTGCAACAGCCATCGGTAACCAGTTGGTTATGATTCCTGGCATCATGTGGGGTCAGAACTTCAACCTCATTGCCATCTGGGGTGTTCTCGCCGGTATCTGTCTGGTTTCAGCTCTCTTCATCTTCTCTATCATCAAGAAATTGAATCGCGTAAGCTAAATCAAAAATATCATATATATAAAAAAGGCTTGCTTCATTACGGAGCAAGCCTTTTTTATTTGTTATTTCTTCAACCACTTGTCTAACCAGCCGAAGAAAGTGCGCTGCCAGAGCACGCCGTTCTGTGGCTTCAATACCCAGTGGTTCTCATCAGGATAGATGAGGAGCTCGGCTGGGATGCCACGCATGCGGGCTGCATTGAAGGCGCCCATGCCCTGGTTGGCATTGATACGGTAATCCTTTTCGCCGTGGATGCAGAGGATTGGAGTATCCCACTTGTCTACAAACTTATGAGGACTGTTCTCGTAGGTCTTCTTGGCGTTGGCACTCTGGTCCTTGTTCCAGTAAGCATCCTCGTATTCCCAGTTAGAGAACCAAGCCTCCTCTGTATCGGTGTACATGCTCTCCAGGTTGAAAGCACCATCGTGAGAGAGGAATGCCTTGAAACGCTTGTTGTGATGACCGGCGAGATAGTATACTGAGAAACCACCGAAGCTGGCACCTACACAACCCAGACGATCCTTGTCTACGTAAGGAAGATTGTTGGCAGCATCATCAATAGCTGAAAGATAATCGTTCATGCACTGGCCTGTCCAGTCGCCAGAAATCTCTTCGTTCCATGCGCTTCCGAAACCAGGGAGACCGCGGCGGTTTGGCAATACGACAACATAGCCGTTGGCTGCCATAATCTGGATGTTCCAGCGGTAGCTCCAGAACTGGCTTACCGGACTCTGAGGACCACCCTCGCAGAAGAGAAGGGTAGGGTACTTCTTGTTGGCATCGAAATTAGATGGCAACATGATCCATACCAGCATCTGCTTGCCGTCGGTAGTCTTTACCCAACGCTGCTCACACTTACCCAGATTCAACTGGTTCAGAATATGGTCGTTCTCGCGGGTAATCTGCTCTACCTTGGTACTCTTGGCATCCTTGCCTGGAGTTACTATGTAGATATCAGTAGGATGACTCATGCTAGCCTTGGTAGCAAGAAGCTTGTTGCCGTTGTTGGCAAGCGAGATGCTTCCGTAGTCAGCCCACTCGTTGGTAATCTGCTTTACTTCGCCCTTGAAGTTAGCCTGATAGAGGTTCAGGGTTCCGTGCCATACACCGATGAAACTGAGGCTCTTGTTATCCTTGTTCCATACGAAGCCCTCTACGCTAGAGTCGAACTTCTCTGATACATAGTTCTTCTTGCCGGTAGCGAGTTCGTAAACACAGAGGCGGTTGCGGTCGCTCTCGTAGCCATCGCGAGCCATGCTCTGCCAAGCGATGTACTTGCCGTCAGCAGAGAACTGAGGGTTTACGTCGTAACCCGGATTGTTCTTCAGATTCTCAGGAGCGTTGACAGCCTGGTTCTTCATGCTCTTGGTAGCATCAATCTTAGGCTCTACATAGCCAGCCTCCTTGCAGAGGTTCTTAGTCTCGCGCGTACCTATATTATATAGATAGATATCAGAATCGGTAGAGATGGCATACTGAACGCCCTCCTTCTTACGGCAGGTATAGGCGATGGTCTTGGAATCTGGACTCCATGCCAGCTGCTCGATGCCACCGAATGGAGCCATAGGGCACTCGAATGGTTCATCCTTCAGGATGTCTTCACCGGCATTGATGGTACCGTCTTCAGCCACATCAGCCACGAAAGGATGGAGAAGGCTCTCTACGTAGTGGTCCCAGTGGCGATAGTTCATATCAGTTACGAGACGGCCGGTAGCCAATGGGAGATCAGAAGGATTCTCCTTGATGGTTCCGTGGTAAGGGAGTTCCTTGATGAGGATTACCTTCTTGCCGTCAGGAGAGAAGCGGAAGCCCTGGATGCCCAACTTGTCGTTGGTGAGCTGCTTTCTGCCTGTACCGTCAGGGTTCATGCTCCAGAGCTGTCCGTCGCGGATGAAGGCAATCTTCTGTCCGCCCTGAATCCAGGCAGCATCTGTTTCGCTCTTTGCATCGGTGGTCAATGCCTTCTGGTTCTTGCCGTTGGCATCCATGATGAAGAGCATCTGATGACCCTTGTTCTCCTTTACACTGTAGTAACCCACCTGGTACACCACCTGCTTGCCGTTAGGCGAAGCTTCGGCGCCACCGATACGTCCCATTGCCCAGAGAGCCTCAGGAGTCATCAGGTGGTTTTCTACCTTGATGTCATTTTTCTGAATCATAGTCTGTGCATCAGCAGCTGTGCCCATCGTGAGAGCCGCAGCAGCTAAAATCATAGCTTTAATCATGTTTCTAATTTTACTGTTATAATGTTGCTTTGTTGTTATGTATCCTATTTGTCTTAAATCTGATCCAAAGCCTGCTTGATATCATCGAGGATGTCTTCTACATCTTCGATACCTACGGAGAGGCGAATCAGATCTGGCGCAACACCTGCTTCCTTCAGCTGCTCTTCGCTGAGCTGGCGATGGGTGTGACTGGCTGGATGGAGCACACAGGTGCGGGCATCGGCTACATGGGTTACGATGTTGATCATGTCGAGAGAATCCATAAACTTGATGGCTGTCTCGCGGTCTCCCTTCAATCCGAAGGCAATAACACCGCAGGTGCCGTTTGGCATATACTTCTGGGCAAGCGCATGATACTCATCGCCCTCCAGACCGCTATAATGAACCCAAGCCACACGCTCATCGTTCTGCAGGAACTCTGCCACCTTCTGTGCATTTGCACAATGCTGGCGCATACGGAGGTGGAGACTCTGAAGACCGAGGTTGAGGATGAATGAATTCATTGGGGCAGGGATGCTGCCGAGATCGCGCATCAGCTGAGCTACGAGTTTGGTGGTGTAGCCCATCTTGCCGAAAGCCTTCACATAGGTCAGACCATGGTAGCTGTCATCCGGTGTGCAGAGACCTGGGAACTTATCAGCATGAGCCATCCAGTCGAAGTTGCCGCTATCTACTACCACGCCACCTACCTGTGAAGCGGTACCATCCATATATTTGGTAGTACTGTGGGTAACGATGTCGGCACCCCATTCGAATGGGCGGCAGTTGATAGGCGTAGCGAAAGTGTTGTCAACGATGAGAGGCACCCCATTCTTGTGAGCAATACGTGCAAACTTCTCGATGTCGAGTACAGCGCAGCCCGGGTTGCTGATGGTTTCGCCGAAAACAACCTTGGTGTTAGGGCGGAAAGCCTTCTGGATTTCTTCTTCGCTATCGTTCGGATTCACGAAAGTACACTCAATGCCGAGCTTCTTCAGGGTTACACCGAAGAGATTGAAGGTACCACCATAAATCTCATTAGATGTAACGATATGGTCGCCCGCTTCGCAGATGTTGAACACAGCATAGAAGTTGGCAGCCTGACCGCTGCTGGTTAATACGGCTCCCACGCCACCTTCGAGTTCGGCAATCTTCTTAGCCACAACATCGTTGGTAGGGTTCTGGAGACGGGTATAGAAGTAGCCTTCCTTCTTCAGGTCGAAGAGCATAGCCATCTCCTCAGAGTTGTCATACTTGAAAGTAGTGCTTTGATAAATTGGCACTTCAATAGGCTCACCATTTTTTGGGGTATATCCACCCCTCACACATATAGTGTTTACTGATAGTTTCTTTGTTTTCATATTGTGTTAAAATTATACCTTACTTGCATATTACTTGCATTCCTACTTCTTTGCAAGCAAATCCATTAGCTGCTTGATTTGAGCATCCTTGCTCTCTACTTGCTTGCGCAGGTCTGCCACCTGCTCACGCAACAGATTGATTTCGCTCTCTGAGAAGTCTCCAATTATCTGTTTGTTGTGGTGGGCGTTTTCTTCGTTCACCATATTTATATTAGGTGTTCTATCTTTACCAAAAACCCAGTCACTTGGACTAACGGCAGCTTTATCATCAAACATATCGCCATCAGAATTTACTAGCCATTCTTTTCTCAGACCTAGATTGTAGCAAATCTTTTGAATATCATTCTTGTTGAAAGAATACTTGGTATTGCTTTCGCTCATCTTCTTGCTGAGATTAGCTTGGTCTATACCTATTACCTTGCAAAACTGAGACATCGACTTGAATTTACTTATGTCGAAGCAAAACTTTAAGTTCTTCGCAATATCATTCATAATTCTTAAAATCTGTTTAGAAATTACACATTATGCGCCACCTTTCGCAAATAAAGGTTAAATAACCAAGAATAACAAAACTTTCTCTTCGAAAAGTTTGGTTATTTGAGGTTATTTCCGTACCTTTGCAATCGTTAATCAGTTACAACACTGATAGACGAAAAAGGTGGGACGGAGTTTAAAACACCGTCTAAGCTATTTATCCACTGCAAAGATAGTTATTTAACTTCATTCCACCAAACTTTTTTGGTTAAATATAGTTATTTTAAGAAAAATAATGAAGATAGAATATAATCAGGAAGAGGTTCGTCAGAGGGTTGCAAAGGTTATAGAGTTGGGCAACTACAAGTCCACAAGGTCGTTTTCGGTTGATGTTGGTCTCGATTGCTCTAACCTATCAAAGATGCTAAGAGGTAAGCAGAATTTTACCAAGGCAGCTATGATGGCTATTTGCTCTAACCTAAAGGTTGATTTACAATGGCTCGCCTACGGAAAAGGTGATGCACCTGTAATGATAGGTCAGATAGATGACGCAACACAATTACGAATCGAAAAGGCAAGACTTGAAGAACGAGTACAATGCCTAGAAAACGAAAAAGCATTTCTGCAAAGGATGCTTGAAAAGTAATAGGAGAATAATAAAATGGCAACACCGAAGAAGAAAGTAGTGGTCGAAAAGATTGCTAAGAAATGGCTATCAACTGATGAAGCTGCATCATACATAGGTATGGGAAAGTCGTTCATAGTTGAGTTGAGAAAGAGCGGAAAGCTACCACACTGCATGATAGGTCACTCGGCTTTTTTTCTCGCAAGCGATATAGATAATCTGCTTGAAAGCCATCGTATATATTAGAGTTCTGTTGTTTAATATCACCAAGTGTGGTGGATTGGCGAGTTTTTAACTATTTCTTTTATATGCTCGCCAATATGGTTTCATGGCTCAGATGGTTAGAGCGGTCGGCTGTTAACCGATAGGTCGTAGGTTCGAATCCTATTGAAACCGCAATTCTTTTAGAATCAGATTATCACTACAAGTGATGAAACTGAAAGCTAGAGAAGAGTTCTTTGACATATTGACGCACAGAATATAGTATGCGTGGAAAAGAAGTAGCCGGAGAGCATCAATGGATGCCGTGACCTGGCGAAAAGGACGCACGACATACGAAAAACTAGTCAGTAACAGATATTACATAGACTATACCGATGAACTATGCTGAAACATCAGCACAAGCAAAGGGCATAATATAGGTCTGTATCGTTTGCTATGTAGTATTCTAGTCGAAGTATGTATTATTTCCATCTTACGTGTAAGATATTTATAATATGTATGGAGTGTCATACGGAACGTCAATGCTAGCTGTATCGGGAATACGGAAACGATTAATATCGTGGCATTCACAAACGACAGAAAGTTCCATGGTTTTAGATACATAAAACAGCAGGGTATGGTGTAAGTGGTATTCTTGCACACCTCGCACAACAGATGATACCTCTTCTTATCGTGTGAGATAGTGGCGGTTCGATTCCGCCTCCCTGCACAAATTTTCAATTATTATTATTAGATAGTACAACGTTTATTACGAATATAGAAGTCTAGCTAACTCTGAACAGAGTTAAGTCAAAGAATGAGACTTAAACACTACTTTAAAGTAGAGATTACTTCTCAATACTTTAATTAAATAACAACAAAGAGATATTTAGTGTAAACGGAAGTACGTCATACAACTTGAAGATACCGTTCTTATCGTATGGAAATGTTGGTTCGAATCCGACAATATCTCCAAAGTTCTAAATGTTTTTGCATAAATATTTTATTTGATTACTTGTTTGTTTATATTTTAATTAACAAAATTTGAATTTGAATTTGACAATGATGGCAATGCAGTCTGTCTGTGAAGATAGGCTGCACAAATCGCAGGTTGGAGCAGTGGTAGCTCGCTAGGTTCATGTCCTAGAGGTCGCAGGTTCGAGTCCTGTACCTGCAACACTCATTTTTTTGGTTATAAGGTTATAAGGTAAAGTTTTCTAAGTTTTAGCATCAAGTTCGTGAGAATATGATGCTTCATGGTTCTGTGGTGTAATGGTAGCACAAGAGATTTTGGTTCTCTTAGAGATTGTTCGATTCAGTCTGGAACTACTCAATACATTTTTTTTATTATTAATTATCTTTCATACTTGTATGACAGCTTGTGAAAGTAGTTGTACTTTATTTGGAATCAGCACTTTTTAAGTGTTTTGTTTACTTAAATAATTTATTTTTTTCTCAACTGCTTGTGATAAGTCGTTGAGTTTTGCCCTTAAAGCAATTAGGTAATGCGCTACATACGTAGATTTAATGCTCCGACCAGTATGTAGAGAAGATGGCTCGATACCATCTAAGGGCGCATTTTTTACTTTGTCATAAGAAAATGATTAAATTTTAAAATTAGGCTGTTTTTCCTTGGCGGTCAGATTATTAAGTTAGTCTGCCGCCAAGGTTTTTTTACGAAAAGAACATGAAGATTATATATAGTATAAAGGTTCACAGAGACCACTTAAAAACGCTGCAAGGTCTGAAATGCTTACAGTATGTTGATGTCGGTGAAGATGGCAAGTCAATTACTTGTCAGTTCAAAGACAACAAGACTAGAGGTTGTCTGATTGCTCATACAAATGATTGGCTTGTTGAATTTGCGACAGGAGAATGGCAGAAGTTCGGTGATGCTGCTTACCAACAACTAGTTTGGAATCCGAGCAACTTTTCTAAAGAATATTAGCTATGGCTGCTGCTAGGGTTGTTCAACACAAGTACACATCGAAAGATGGTACTGAGTACGATAGTAAAGAAGAATATCTGTATCACCAAATTCTTCTTGCTGATAAACGAGTTTCTTGTATTCACAGACAAGTGAAACTCAGTATATTCAAATCCATTTATATGATTGTGCCGAAACAACTCAAAACAAAGGTTCGGTACGATAAAAGACTGATGGTTAGCGGTCATAGCTATAAACCAGACTTCATATTTTGGGAAGATAAAAAGTTGATTGTATGTGATGTGAAATCTAAGTACACTCATTCTCTCAGGGAGTTCAGAATAACTGCCAAGGGGTGTATCAATAAGATTGTTGCACACAACAAGAAACGTCATAATGGTGAGCCGTTTGTGGTTTTTCGTGAAGCTATCCATATCAAAAAGAATGAATGGAAGATAATCGACTACCCACCTGACGGAAACAGTTATTGTGAGATTTAATTTCATTCATAATTTATTTAAAATTTATAGTTAGTTATGTAAACCGCCCCTACGCCGACTAAGGTTGTCGTAGATAGGATGTGGAGTTGCTCTTTGGGCAAGAGTATGAATCGAAAACACACCAAGGGGAAATAAAACCTCTCGTAAGTTTGGCAGATGGTGTGTCTTTTGAAACCTCGGAAACGAAGCATCCTTTTAAAAACAGTTTAATATATGAATATAAAAGAATTAGACGGTTATCTGAAATTTCTTTCTGAGAAACAGACTGCCGTTCAAGAAAGCGGTTTTGATGTTGAGTATAACGATTTGAGTCCTCAACTATTCCCATTTCAGAAGTATTGTGTTAAGCGAGCATTGAAAGTTGGTCGATTTGCGATGTTTGAGGACTGTGGATTGGGAAAGACGTACCAGCAATTAGAGTGGGCACAGCAAGTGGTAAATCACATTAATAAACCTGTTCTTATTCTTGCGCCATTGGGTGTTATAGGTCAGACAATCAAAGAAGGAGTTCATTTCGGGTACAAAGTAACTGAGATTGCTCTTACTACATTTGACCAGGACTTGGATACTGGTATCTATATTACCAACTATGATAATATGGATAACATAGATGCTTATCTGTTTGGGGGGGGTCGTTCTTGATGAGAGTTCAATATTGAAGAACTTTGCTGGAAAGACAAGAACCGCACTTATTGAGGATTTCAAAAATACACCTTATAAGTTATGTTGTACTGCAACGCCTTCTCCAAACGATACAACCGAGCTTTGTAATCATGCAGAGTTCTTGAATATTATGACAAGAAACGAAATGCTTGCGATGTATTTTGTACATAATGGCGGCTCTACATCTGATTGGAGACTGAAAGGTCATGCACAACAAGACTTCTGGGATTTCGTTTCTACTTGGGCAGTCATGCTCAGTAAACCATCTGATATTGGTTTTAGCGATGATGGATATATCCTTCCACCGATGAATGTTATTGAAGATTACATCGTTACCGAAAAGAAAGATAACGGTGCTCTCTTTAATGATATGGCAGTGTCTGCAACGGATTTCCATAAAGAGCTTAGAAGAACTATCAAGCAACGTCTTGAAAGAGTTGCTGAGATTGTTAATGCTTCTTCCGAGAATTGGATTATCTGGATTGGGCAAGATGAGGAAGGCAAGGTTCTTCGTGAACTGATTCCCGATGCAGTTGAGGTTAAAGGTAGTGATAGCAAGCAATACAAGAAAGATAAGTTGCTCGGATTTGCCAATAACGAGTTCAGAGTGCTTGTCACTAAGTTGAAGATTGCATCATTCGGTCTTAACTATCAGAACTGCCGTAATCAGATGTTTGCTTCACTTGATTTTTCATTTGAAGCTACCTATCAAGGTATCAGACGTTCATATCGCTTCGGTCAGAAAGATGAAGTGAATATCCACATCATTACTCTTGATACTATGCAGAACGTGAAATCATCATTCGAGGAAAAACAAAAGCAGTTCCTTGAAATGCAGAAGTCTATGACCGAGGCTATGTGTCGTAACATCAATAATCAGATAAAGTTAAAGAAGATGGAAGTTGATAATAAGTATCAATCAAAGAACTGTGACATTCGCCTAGGCGATTGCGTACAGCTCATTCAGAATGTTCCCGATGAGAGTATTGGATTCTCTATTTTCTCTCCACCATTTGCGGAGCTTTACACATATTCCGATAAGTTAGAGGATATGGGTAATTCAAAGGATTATAAGGAGTTCTTTACTGCCTTCAAATATCTTGTTAAAGAACTATACAGAGTTCTTTGGAGCGGTCGTAACGTTGCCGTACATTGTATGGACTTGCCTATCCAAAAAGGTAAGGAAGGATATATCGGTCTTCGTGACTTCTCAGGTATGATTCTTGAAGCATTTCAAGAAGTAGGTTTCATCTATCACTCAAGAGTAACGATTTGGAAGAATCCTGTAACTGAAATGCAGAGAACAAAGGCACTCGGTCTTCTCCATAAGCAAGTAAAGAAAGATGCGGCTATGAGTCGTGTCGGCATCCCTGACTATCTTATGGTATTCCGAAAGGAAGGCGAGCATGAACACCCAGTTCATTGTGATATATCTGTTGATACTTGGCAGAAGTACGCTTCGCCAGTGTGGATGGATATTGATTACTCTAAAACACTTAATGGTATTAAGGGGCGTGACGAGAATGACGAGAAGCATATCTGTCCATTACAACTTGAAACAATCGAGCGAGCAATAACTCTTTGGAGTAACAAGGGTGATAAGGTTCTTACACCATTCCTTGGAATCGGCTCTGAGGTTTATCAGTCAATTAAGATGGGTCGCTTTGGTGTCGGCTTTGAATTAAAGGATAGTTACTTTAATGAAGCTGTAAAGAATTGCAAAGCTGCCGAGGCTGATACAAATGCACCTACATTGTTCGATATGTAGTTTTTCATTTGCCCTTATATATGCTCACGTGAATCGGTGCGGTGGAACTTGCGTGAGGTTCACTTTGTAATAGTCTGAGCACTGCACCGATTATTCTTTGGATATTATTTTCTTTCATAACCAAGCCCAACCGATGATAGTGTTCCTTGGGCAAGAACGATAATGGTGTACTGCTAGAAATAGTAGCACTCTTGAAATTTGGCGGCTATCATCGGTACTTTAGATGTCTTTAGAATAGGTCAATGTTTAACGAGCCAAGGCAGTTCCGACCGACCATCGGGAAATAGTCAATACAATCCTTGTAGGATTCATCACTTAAATTTTGCCAACTGCCGAGGCTCATTTTTTTTACAAAGTATGGGAGGTGTATAATGGCGAGATTAACGCTTGAAGAATTACGTGAAGACAATTTGATTTTGCTTGATTTTGAACATCTGAATGTTATGGGTGTAGATGCTAATGAAGTATGGGGATTCATTTGTAGGATATTGGATTTCTGCGATGATGAACATTTTAATAGCAAAGTCAAAAGTATGTTTTCAATGTATGTATCAGGTTACTTTGCGTGTTATAACAAATACAGTATAGGAACAATTACAAAGGTTTTTGAATAATGAAAGGTATGTTTTATATTAGCTATCTTGTTGTTATGCTTGTTCTTGTTCTTGCTGCTGAGATAATCAACTTCGCAAGCAAGGCAGTATGCGGCAAGAAAGCTATCAAATGTTTTGAGTTATGAGTATAATTTTATTTGCGTTTGCTGCAACCGCTCTTATGTTTGCAGTCGTTGGCGCAATAGCGATGATGCTAGGTCTGGATAAAGAAGATTAGCAAAATGAGAAGTGAATCAAGGCGCAGTCAGCTCGACCACGAAAGATATATGAGAAATCGTGAAGAAAGACTGCAAAAGCAAAGAGAGTATTACAGAAATAATACTGAACTTTGCAAGGCTAGCGTAAAGCTATGCAAAAAGAAAAGAGTAGAAAGAGAAAGATTATTATTGTTTAATTAATTAAATATGTAGCTATTATGGCAAAAGACAAAATTAAGTTGGTTTTCGAGATTGACCGCTTTAAGGTTATCGGTTGTGTCGCACGTAATTGTGAGACCAAGGAAGAGTATGAGGAATTGGTGAAAATCATCAATAGTACTGATGAGGTTGTTCGTGATGACGCAACAATTGAGAAGACAAATTGTGTACTGATTCTCGACCAGTTGTTGCACGACAACGAGAATTTGGCTCTTCGCAAACGTCTGGAGAACGAGGATGAAACACTCCACAATGGTGAAGGTGACGGTGATAACGATGGCAACGTAAGATGCATCGAAATCAAAGGCGATATTGCCAAAGAAATTTTCGCTAAAATCGCATCTTTGGCTGAAGACGGAAAGGATGGTGAGTAATGAGAGCGAGAACTAGTACTTGGTATGAGACAAAAATCAAATACCAAAAGACGATGGAGGATGGATCGGAAAAAGTTGTCAACGAACTTTATGTTGTTGATGCGCTTTCTTGCACCGAGGCAGAAACATCTATCATTGATGAAATGAGTTGCTATATTAGTGGCGATTCTGCCGTTACAAGCGCAAAGAAAACTAACTATGGCGAGATTTTCTTCTCTGACTTGGATGATGATGATAAGTGGTACAAGGCAAAGTGTCAGTTTATCACTATTGATGAGAAATCCGAAAAGGAGAAGCGTTCTAACGTTACTTACTTGGTTCAGGCTAAGTCGTTAGCACGTGCTCTTCGATACGTTGATGAGGTGATGGGGAATACAATGATTGATTACGACATTGTAGGTCTTAACGAAACTCATGTCTTCGATGTATTCGAACATCACGCTCCATCTTCCAAAAATAAAGAGGAAAAGAATGAGTAGAATCGACAAACTTATAGCGTCTATGCCGTCAAAAATGGCTAATGCAGTAATCCATCAACGCAAGTTACATGCTTGCTTAATGGAACTTACTGCAAACAAGTCAAGAGAAGTGGCGGCTAGAGCTATTTTTCTGAATTACCAAGATGGTGATGGCAGAAAGTTAGGTACAATACCACATTATTACGAAAGACCTACATCTACTGGCTCGGTAATGGTGGAGACGTACTTTAGTTATATTGATAGAGTACATTAATTTTAAAATCTATACAAATGGATATAGAACAGTTAAATAAAGCGCCTCATAATCAGATTTGCGACTTGGCAAGAGATAAGTTTATTGAGGTGTACAATCAGAAGTTCGGAGAGGGTGGAGAAGTGTTCTTTGAAGAACAGAAGGCTCTGTTTAATAATGAGCTTCTCAACGGCTCATTTAAGGGCTATCTCGAAAAAGCTACATCGTTGAATATTCACGATGCCTTCATGAACTTGGCGATTAACGGATTGTCTCTCGAAAAGGGAACTGCAACACTCTGTTACCTTATGGGTTATAGCAACTACGACAAGAACACCCGACAATCAACTTATACGGCTAAGATTACATATACAGGATATGGTGAGATTCTTCTTCGTCAAAGGGCTGGTCAGATTCTTCGATGTGACAACCCTGTAGTGGTATATGATTGCGATGATTTCCGCTTCGGTGAGCGTGACGGTCATAAATTTGTTGATTATGTGAAGACCTATCCACGACCAGCAAATTCACGTATCGTTGCTTGTTACGTAAAGATTATCCTTCCAAATAACTCATACGATTACTTCGTTCTTGACCGTGAAGGTGTCGACAGATTGCGTGAATATTCTGCTAAATTTGGCGGTCAAGACCACAAGGCTAACGCTCTATATGGCGGTTGTTATACTGGTAAAGATGGTAAAATGTACTTCAAGGATATTGATACAGGATTCCTTATCTCTAAGACTTGTAAGCATGCTTTTAAGACTTATCCTAAGTTACCTGTCGGTCTTGGTGGTATGTTGCAAGCTGATGTTGATAGCCAACCTCAACAACAGCAACAACAAGAGGCTTTTGGTGCTTCGCAAAATGAGACACAGAAAAATGGTGTTAAGGCAAAGGTTGACGATGATTCTCCATTTTAATTTATAAAGTATGGCTGAAAATACAGAATTGCAGTTGGTACAACAACAAGCCAACAATATTACAAGACAGATTGCAACGCTAAAATCTGATACGGAAAATGCGGTGCAAGCCAACAGGAAATCTTATGAGGCATGCGTGAATGCAGGTGAGTCTCTGTTGTTTGATATTGGCGTTTCCGGAATGAACGATGCTCTTGACGAGAGAGCCGCTGAGTTTATCAAGAAAGCTAAACTGACAGAGAAAGCAATGACGGAGAAACGTAAGGGTGTTACCCAAGTGTTCGATATTGTCCGTAAGGGTTTTACTATGATGGAGAACCTTATCTCTATCAAGAACACCGATTCTGTTGTCTATAAGATTCAGGAGAAACGCAACGAGTATGCGGCATACAAGCTTGAACAGCAGCGTAAGGCTGAGCAGGAACGCCTGCGCCAGGAGCGCATCAAGGAGGCCAAGATTAAGCTAAAGACTGATACGATTGATATCTTGAACAATCTCCTCACAGAGCATTCTTCTGCTGCTATCAACTCACTTAATAATACGTTCTCTCTTCTCACCCTTGATAATAAGGATGAAGTTAAGAAACGTATTACAGAGTGCTCTGATGTTCTTGACCTCGGGCATCTGTTCGTTAATAATAAGCCTTCATACTCTTCTGAAATTGAGGAGAATGACGCAAAGGATATTATGAACGGCGCATACAAGGAAATTTCCGCATCGTTGCTTGCGTCTTATAAGCAGACTGTTACTACTACACGTGACGAACTCCTTATGAAGTTTGATTCTAAGATTGCTGAACTTCTTGAAATCAAGAAGGCAGAAGAGGAACGCAAACGTAAGGAAGAGGAAGCACGTAAGGCAGAAGAGGAACGCAAACGCAAGGAAGAGGAAGCACGTAAGGCTGCCGAGGAAGAGCGCAAAAAGCAAGAAGAAATCCAACGCATCAAAGATGAGGAGGAGCGCAAACGCAAGGAAGCAGAACTGAAAGCTGCCGAGGAGGAGCGCAAACGCAAGGAGGCAGAACTGAAAGCTGCCGAGGAGGAGCGCAAACGCAAGGAAGCCGAAGCTGCCGCACTAGAGGCTGAACGTAAGGCTAAAGAAGAGGCTATCCGTAAGGCTGATGAAGCAGCCAAGGAAGAACAACAACGCAAGCTTGCAGCAGAGCAAGAGAAACGTGATGCTGAAAACGCTGCACAACGTGCTACTGCACAAGCCCAATCGCTCTTCGCTCAGACTTCTGTTGACAACACAAGTAAGCAGAAAATAAAGGTTACAAAACGTCTTGTTGTTACTGACAAAAACGCTTGGCTCGATATTATTCAGCAGTGGTGGACGATTGAGGGTTCTTCTATGTCACCTGACAAACTTGCTTCTAGGTTGGAGTTTATGCGCAAGGCTTGCGAGAAACATGCTAACAATGAGGAAGAGTATATCGTTTCTCCTTATATTAAATATGAGGATGAAGTAACAGCTAAGTAATATGGCAGAGCAACCGTTTGACCCTTATTATTCACGTGGTGAGGTTTCCAACTCAGACCTCACCGCATTGAAGTTTGCTCTTAACCCACAGCTTAACTTCGTTAAGGAATCAGACAAGAAAAAGGCATTCCATCTTGGTACTCTCGTTGATGCTCTCGTTACTGAACCAGAAAAGTGTAATCATTACGCTATGACGGTTGATGATGAGAAATATACAGAGAAGGATTGGAAATGGGGATTAGACAGACTTGCAGTTTTAAAGAAACAAGCAACAAAGGACAGATTTCTTGATTTTGTTTTGAAAAATGCGGTCGGTCAGAAAACATTTATCAATCCACACATGAAGATGGAATATCAAGGTTTCGAGTTTGAACTGCCTGTGCGATGTAAGTTCGACTGGTGGCTTGGCGAGTTTGGCGGTGACTTGAAGACTACCGCAGCTACGTCACAAGAACAATTTGAAGCGCAGATTGATTTCGTGGACTGGGATAGAAGCCGTGCATGGTATATGGACTTGACGCACAGCATTGACCCTAGATATGGAAATCAAGACTTTATCTTTGCAGTTTCAAAGACTAAGAAGAAAGTATTCTACAAAAAGATTGAACGTGGTGACGAGCTGTATTTGCGTGGTAGAGAGAAGGCTCTTGAATGGGCTTTCAGAATGTGGTGTTTATTATAATTATTATTATGTCAGATAAACCAAAATTATACGATTATCAAGAAGAGGGTGTACGCATGGAACTTGCTATGAAGCGTTGCATAAATGGGGATGACATGGGAACGGGCAAAACGATTCAGTCTATTGTTGCCATTGAACGTGCAAAAGCGACTCCTTGCTTGGTTATTTGCCCTGCTGCCCTCAAAGTCAATTGGGAACGTGAAATCAAGAGATTCACAAATCTTCGTCCGCTTATTCTTACGGATTCTGTAAACGCAACATACGGCTATCATCTTACTAAGATGGATTTGTATGATGTGGTTATATGCAATTACGAGTCTCTTGCTAAATATTTCGTTGTATCACTCGGAGAAAAGCCGTTAAAGCTTAAAAATTTCATTTTTAGGAATGAGGTCGATATTCTGAAATCGGTCATTATTGATGAGTCTGCAAGAGTTAAAGACCCAACGACAAGGCAGTCAAAAATAATAATGGGTATTTGCCAAGGTAAGGAATATATCTACGAGCTGACTGGTACGCCTGTGGTTAACCATGCTACTGATATGGCTTGCCAGTTGGCTATTCTTGGTAGAATTGATGAATTTGGCGGATATGGCGAGTTCTGTAATAGATATGGAGAAAACGAGAATCTCGAAGAGCTTAATCAAAAGATTCACGAAACATGTTACTTTCGCAGAGAAAAGAAAGATGTGCTCAAAGATTTGCCTGAACTAACAAGAACAACAATTAGTGTTGCTCTTGATTCTGAAACACAAGAAGAGTATGATACTTGTCAAAAAGACTTGCTTACATTCCTTCTTGAATATAAGAATTGCTCTGAGGATGAAGCTAGAAAAAAGCTACGAATGAAGGCATTAGTTAAATTTATGAATCTTCGTTCTATATCTGGAAAGGGAAAGATGAAGGCAACAATCGAGTTTCTACATGATACGGAAGAACAGATAATTGTATTCGCAGAACATCGTGATGTTGTTGATGCAATCAAAAAGGAGTTTCCTAATGAGGTATGTTCCGTTACAGGCTCTGATAATCAGCAGCAGAAACAATGGGCTATTGACTCTTTCCAAGCTAAGAAGAAGAGAATCATTATCTGTTCCATTAAGGCTGCTGGCGTAGGACTAACTCTTACGGCTTCATCAAATGTCGTATTCACGGAGCTACCTTGGACGATGGCAGACTTATCTCAGTGTGAATGCCGTGCTTACCGTAACGGACAGAAGAATGCTGTTACATCGTGGATTCTGATGGGAATTGATACTATTGACAGTTATCTTTATAGCTTGATTATGAAGAAAGGTTCTATAGCATCAAAGGTTACTGGTGAACAAGATTCCGCTATCAAGGATGTTGCCTACTTTGAAGAGTTGGCTGATTTGGTTTTACAAAATTCTTTAAATAAAAAATAATGGAAATTCAAGGAAAAGTTATTGCCGTTTTACCTGAAAGAAGCGGCGTATCTGCAAGAGGTGAGTGGAAATCTCAGACCTATGTAATAGAAACACAAGAGCAATATCCTAAGAAGATGGCTTTTGATGTTTTTGGAGCTGATAGAATTGCGAATTTTGGCATTCAATCTGGCGAGGTTATTAACGTTAGCTTTGATATTGATGCGCATGAATATCAAGGCAGATTTTTTAATCAGATTCGTGCTTGGAATGTTACTAAGGTGTCACAGCAAGCTCCTACACAAGATAGCGGTTTTAGTGGTAATGTTCAGTCTAGCGCACAAGCAGCGCAACAAGCTATGGTAAGTTCTGCTAATGCTGCTGGCGTGGCAAACCAGACGAATCAGCAAAATCTGTTTCCACCTGCACAGCCAAAGCAACCGCAATCTGCTGCTCCATCTTCTGATACGCAGTCTTCTGATGACTTGCCCTTCTAGCGTAGAATTAATCAAACGAGCATTCAACGCTTATGTGGTTCAATCTGAAAAATGTGTTTGAACTTGAAAAGTTTAGAGAAAAAGTAACCGAATTGGAGAACAAATGTGCTATGGTAGAATTAAAAGAGAAGCGTGGGCGTTCATTAAATCAGAATGCCTACCTTCATTTACTTCTATCTGCCTTTGCTCTTCAATACGGCTACACTCTAGACGAAGTTAAGACACATTTCTATAAGCTGGTAGTGAACAAAGATATATTCCTCAGAGAAGGGGTTGATAAATTTACAGGAGAATGCTATAAGTATCTTCGTTCTTCTGCTGACCTCACAAAAGACGAAATGAGCAAATCAATTTCTGATTTTAAATCGTGGGCAAAAGAAGATGCTGGATTTGATTTTCCCGATTCTGATGAATATATCGCACTACTTCATATTCAGCATGATATAGAAAGACAACAAAATTACATACAATAGCTTATGATGTTACCAACTAACATACGTCAGAAGTCTAGCGAATTGTTCCCTAATGACGCAGAGAAACAGAGAATATTTTGTATGGGTGCTGCATTTTCGTTAGGAAATGATTTGTCGGATTTCGAGATTACTACAGAGCAAAAACAAGAAGAATATTATCCTTGCAAAGAAGCTCTTGAAATGTGGCTTGCATACAAGAAAGAAAAACGTCAGACTTACAAGCCACGTGGGTTAGAAGCTCTTAAAAAGAAACTTCTACAGTTATCAAACGGAAATCCCGAATACGCAAAGGTTATCGTTGAGTATTCCATGGGCAACAACTATACAGGGTTGTTCGCTCCTAAAAATAATAGTGCAAATAGTTATGAACAACAGCAACGAACTTTCAACAAAATTAGTTCAATCCTTGCCGACTGAATGTAGCCAAGCGGTAGCAAAATATGGCAAACAATATGCGCTATTCTTAGACAAATATCCTACCTTGCAAAATCGAACAGATGCAATTACATCTGTATATGATTCTGTAGCTAGAGGCGGTATGTCGTTAGTTAGTATTGATAAGTACTTCAAAGATGGCGCAAGCGAGTTTTGGATTAAGATAATGCTTATTGACTTGTTTATGGTTATTGGTGCTATTGATTCGACCACTCCTTATCAGTTCAAAGCGATGGCGCAGCGTATTAGGCAAGAATACTATCACCTTACGCCTAGTGAACTTACTAGATTCTTCTACGAGTTTTCTATGGGTGAGTATGGCGAAATCTATGTAGGAAAGACAGTGAATCCTCAAAAACTTTTTATTGCTCTCGAAAAATACATGTGTAAGCTTTATGAAAAGAGAGCAGAAATTGATTCTCAGAAGTTAGCTGAGAAACAAAAGAAAGAAGATGAGGAATCTAGAAGAAAAGCAATATCCTACGAAGAACATTGCCGCTTAAAGGGTGTTGATATTGAAAAATCGCCTCTTGAAAAGCTAAAGCAAAAGCTTGAAAAAGAATCAAAACGAGACCAAAATGGCAGACGTAAGTAAAATGGCAGAGGAATGGCTCAGTGAGCATCCTGACGCATCCAAGAAAGAAATATGGTTAGCTGGTTATTGGAAATCTACCGATAACTGGTGTAACCGAACCAAGTAAATTCTATAATTGAAAACGAATTAATATATAGATAAATATGAGTCATTTTTTAACATTGGTAATTGGCGATGAGCCAGAGAAACAACTCGCCAAGTATGATGAAAATCTAGAGCTGCCTATGCATCTATACATGACAAAAGAGCAGCTTATTAGCGAGAAACGTAAGGAGATTGAGGAATACAAAAAGAATTACTATGATGTGTTCCTACAAGATAAAGATGCATATCTTGCCAACTGTTGCAAGGAACATGCAGATTATATCGAGAACGAATTTCCAAAGCATCTTAATTGGACGGACGAACAGATGTATGAGGATGCCGTGAAATATTATCGTATGGATATAGATGAAGGAAGCGAGGATATTGAGATACACGAGGACGGCAGCGTTTGGCGCACCTATAATAATGATGCTAAATGGGATTGGTATCAGATGGGTGGTAGATATGCTGGAAGACTTAAATTAAAGGATATATCAATGGATGCTCCATTATTCTATCCAGAATTTGCTCCTACATTCTATTCAAGAGAAGGCATTAACTATTTCAAAAAATTAAAGGCAGAAGGTCGTTGCGACCAAGCTCGCATTAAGGATATATCCAATGTAGAAGAAATATCAGTATTCGCAGTTGTTAAGGACGGAAAATGGTATGAGCGTGGAAAAATGGGTTGGTTTGCCGTAGTATCAGACGAAAAAGACAAAGATGCATGGAGCGAAGAAGTGAAACAACTTCTTACATCACTTCCTCCTGACACTCTTCTAACGATGTATGATTGTCACATATAATCATTAACAAAAAATATCTCAAAATGACGCAGAAAGAACGTATTGAGAACGCGACCACAAAACAAGCGGTAGTGTTCATAGGTGTTTATTCTTGGGTTATCCTAAGAAATATAGGAAGAGCAATCAATAAGGCAGTTCACAAGCTGCCCTGGTTGTTCATCGTGGTAACGATAGTAATATCGTTCATAGTTAGCTTCGTCTTTATTTCTAAGACAAGGGCAGAGCGAGATAACTACAATCAGAAGCTGGCACACGCAACACAGCAGCTCGATAGCTTCTATGCTGCATACGGAAACATTAAATCAAAGTAATATGGACAGAATGGTAATCAATAATTTGTCCGCACAAGCAACTACAGAATGCGGACTGCTGCAACAAGAACTTCTTAAATCTTTTGTTGAGCAAAGAAAGCAAAGAGGTATTGCTGAAAGTCTAATGAAAAGATTAGCGGTAAAAAAGATGAATGCGATAGAATATATGTATGGAAACGTACATGTTACCAATGATAAATTTGGCGAGTGTGGTAACGACTTTTACATTGATGCAACCGCTGATAGAATTACGTTGACTCTAAAATATTACGTTAATAGGATTCCTTTGGACGGATTATCTAATCATGATAAAAGAATTGCTAAACTTTATAATAAATATGTGTACAGTTACGATACAGCCAATAATGTTTCATCTGGTTTTAAGACATTTCGCCCTTGGGGTGGTATTACAGGTAGTTGCGATTGGAGTTACTCTATTGATGATATTCTCAAAAGTGATTTTCTAACAGAAGGCATTAGTGTTGATAATGCAATAGGTGGTGTGTTTAAAGTCTTTCTTAAATAGTATGCAGACAAATTGGAATCCAAATAATTCGTGTGTACTCGCAGGTGTTCCTCTTGCAGTTCCATCGAAAGAACAGATAAGCAAACTCTACATGCTTTTCTATTCTATGGTAGGCGGCTTTGCAAAAATTGTCAAGTCTAACATAGATGAAACATTCAAACTAGTATCGGAAGATGAAAAGCTATTTAAGTTTGACGTAAAGAGAAGAATGACAGAGGCGAAGGAATTTTCCGATGAATTGATTGACTTATTCAAAGAACGAATGAAAGCTGACGGCATGTCTGAGATATGGGATAAGCTTACTTTTATCATCAAGTTCAATCTACAAGATGATGTAAGGAAATGTTATTATGCGTTAGATAACCAATTTTCAAAGCATCATATTGAAAGACATAAGATGTACACAATGGTTGTTATGTCTGGAATATTGAGCGGAATGCTTGAATCTTCTGTTTCTGCATTTAAAAAGACGATGGATGAATATAATGGTTCTTTGGCAACAAATATTGCAGAATACTTTATTATCCCAATTAAGGGCGTTCATTCTCGTATGCGTAATGCAGTGGAAGCTATATATCCTGAATCTGTAGATAAGAAAGTGTTTTCAGAGTGCCCTGACAAACTCTCTCTCGGATTCGAAATCATCGGGAAAAAGGTGCTTGATTATAAACGTGCCGAAAAAGCACTTGCAGATGCTTGTATATTCAGTGGTATTAATCTTGATATAAACGGAATTATCGTAGATGGAGAAGACGCACAAGATAACACTGGCACTCCTTGGAATGAAGCTCAATTAAGAGCATTGAAAACATGTTACCCAGAATCCTCTAACAAAGATATTGCTAGAATAGTTGGCAGAAGCGTTTACGCGGTCGCTAAACAAGCTAAGAAACTCGGATTGAAGAAATCTGAGGAATATCTCAGAGAGACTAGAATAGCTAACTTAAAACGTAAGAAAAATGAAAAAGATTCCAACGCTGTACACAAAGAACAGTAAAGGTCGCTATCAGGAATACAAGATTCCTGACCTTGATATATCGAAGACTTTCTACAGAAAGATAAATGGAAAGTATGAACCTGTTAGTATGCTCTCGTATAGTCCTCTAGAAGAGGGCGTATGGGTTGTCACTCGCGAAAGTTCGACAATCGAACATATCCGTGGTACTTACCTTCGTGAGTGCTTTCATCTTGATAAGGCTGCCGACATTGAGCGTTTTCCTCTGTCTAAGATGGGGCACATCAAAAAGGTTGCAGAACGTATCATTGATGAGCTGAGACTTGGTAATACAGACACTAGAGCTATGACAAATCACGAATTTGTCAATTTGGTTGTCGGGCTTGTTTATAAATACAACGAGGAGGTGTAACTATGGAAGATTTACCTATTGGCGCAGAGGTTACCTTGAAGGTGGTTGAGACAGAGAAAGAACAATGTAATGGCTGTTTCTTCGATGAGATAAGTAGTAACATTTATGAGACTGTTTGCGGTGATTTTAATTGTAGCGCAAGCACCAGAAAAGACGGAAAGGCTGTTCAATTTAAAAGAGTGAAGTAATATGGAAGAAAAGATTAATATAGCGGAGATACTAAAAAATAAGCCGCAAGGAATTAAGTTGTACGATTTATTACGCAATATAGACGTAGAGTTAGATAAAGTCCACACAACAAACGTTGGTACTTATATAGAATGCACATCAACTAATGATGTAGGAAGTACTCTTTTGTTTGATTATTCAGAACTAGGTACAGAAAAATGCTGGCTTGATGGCTTACAGATTCTCCTTCCTTCAAAGGGAATGCGTGATTGGGAGAAGTTTTCTTGGAAAAGAGGCGATGTGCTTATCAGTGATTGCGGATTTGTGTGTATTTTCAAAGAATGGGCATCGGATGACTATACAAAGTTCAATGGATGTTATTTTGATGGCATGCCAAACGCAAAAACGGCTAAGTATAGCAAGTTAGATAACAATACTGCCTATGGTTATATCAGAAAGCTTGAGAATAGATGTGGCGGTAAGTTAAACCTTGAAACTTTGAAGATTGAAAAGCAGCTTGAGTTCAAGGATGGAGATGTTTTGTTTGTGAGATGTGAAGGCGGAGATTTTATTGAAATCTTTAAGTACTCTAAAAGGAATGGTGACTTATATGACCACGCTTCACTAACCACTAAAACACAGGCATTAGATATTAGTGGTAAATACAGAATATGCAAAGATGAAATCACAGAAATTCGCCTTGCCACAGAAGAAGAGAAACAACAACTCTTCTCAGCTCTCAAAAAGAAAGGTAAGGTTTGGGATAGTGAGCATAAAATGATTGTGGACTTACCTAAAAATTGTGAGTTTAAGCCATTCGATAAGGTATTGGTTAGACAACTAGAAACTGAGGAATGGCGTGCAAATATATTTAGCCATACAGATAAGACTGATGAATATCTTGATTATGTATGTGTTAATGGTAGATGGGAGTTCTGCATCCCTTACATCGGCAACGAGTCATTGTTAGGTACAACTAAAGACGTGGAGGGATAGATATGGATATAAGGAAATTAATAGGCAGTAAGGAATCTGTTCCGTCAATCGACTTCAATCAAGTAGTTAAGAGTGATAACCTCCGATACTGGAGAATTAGCAAAGCTACTTGGGAGAAAGATAAAGTAGAACTTCATATTACCTTTGAAAAAGATGGTATACAAAGTTCCTTAGATAAGAAATTTAATACAATAATGGAAGCTGTTGAGTATTTCTACAACTTTCTTAAAACAATTTGATTATGATAGACGATAAGAAAATAGAAGAAGCTGCTAATAAGCATATTGAGACAGAGTATGCTAGATACAATAGTGGCAAGGTTGAGGAAGAAATGATTTGTCTTAGGGGCAAAGATAGCTTCAAAGAAGGTGCTAAGTGGGCTATCAATGAGTTCTTGAAGGATTTGAATAAATTGCTTCATCCTGCTAGCGAAGTTCCTAGAAATGATAACGGAAAGATTCTCGCATTCTCAAAAGTGAATAGTAATATAAAGCTCTACGATATGAACGCTATGTTAAATGAAACTGCTTGTGACACATATCAAGAAATGTGGGAAATTAGAGTTAGAGCATATACTTTTACTGATTGGGTATTTGTGGAAGAACTACTTGATTTAATTGTCAAAGGAGGTGAGTAATGAAAGAGCTTAAAGATTTAGTTGAGGGCGATGAAGTACTAGTTACAGGTATGTATTACAGACGTATCGCCAAGGTTGATAAAGTGACAAAGACTCAAATTGTTGTTGATAACGCTAGATATAGAAGAAATTCGGGCTTGCAATGTGGTGACGATATATGGGATAGGAAAAGTATATCTGTTCCAACAGAAGAGGAAATATCAGATATTAAAGAAGAGAATCTTCGTAATACTCTCGTCTACGCTATCAGTTCTTTTGATTTCAACCGCTTATCAACAGATGAGTTAAAATAAGTGTACAATATTGTAAAAGGCAAAGAAAATGAAAGAAAATAAACACTCGTTAAATATAAGTCGTGGCTACTTTGGCGAAACTACCATTGATGGTTATTCTATAGCTACATATTCAAATGACGAATTGAAGATTCTAAAGAACCTGCTAGAAAAGGTTCTGTGTGAAGTAAATGAATATATTCATCTTTAGAAAAGTAAATCGTATGGCACAGAAAGAATTTAGAAAACCACCTCGTTATATGGTGGGTGATATAGTTTATAGTCACGGATTTATTTGTATTGTCTGTAGCATCTATCCGTTCAATATAGATTATTCTTACGACTTGAAAGTTATTGATGGGCAAAGCTTGGGCAAAATTTATCAAAATGATATTATGCACGTTCATATTTGGGAAGAGTTTCTTAAAAAGAATGGATGGACATGTTATCGCTCTGAAGGAGAATGTTTTGGGCATAGGTGGTATAAACACCAAGAATACCCTTTCACTTTGCGATATAATAATTTCTTGGGAAATATCGGAGTATCTTTCAATGACGGAAAAGACGATACTGTTATGATAAAATGTGTAGATGAACTCCAACATATTCTTTTTGGCTTGCAATTAGATAGCAATTTAAAAATATAAGCGTATGTATTTTGAATATAGAATAGTCAAAATTGAGAAAGGTTTGTTTCTCATCGAATATAAGACCGCTCCTTATGGAGTTTGGCATGAAGTAAAAAACAAACAGTTCAAGACTAAGCCAAAGGCAGAAGCTTGGGCTAGAAAGAACTTAGGTTAATGAAGTAAAGCGTATGGAAAAGTTAGAATACATTCCAGGAGATTTGGTAATGACCAATGGAGTATCTGGAGGTACTGCTAAAGATGTTGTTTACAGAGTAGTATTATCAGACCCATCAAGGATTTTTGTGTTAGATGATGGAACAGTTCTGAAAGGTATTGTTCGCTTAGAGAACCTCGAAGATGCAAAATTAGAAGATGAAGGTTATCTTTATTATGGAAGTAGTTATGTTTATTCTAAGGACATTATTCCGATTCACCTTACTCCTGAGATTCTGGAGAAGAATGGATGGAAGTCTATAAATGGTAAGTATGCTTTAAAGATAAAAAATGCAAATTATGTAGTACTTGAATTTACAGAAGATGGTATATACACTTACATAAATGAAAATACCATGCTTTTTACAATAAAGTATATTCACGAACTCCAGCACCTTCTATTCGGGCTAGGCATCAAACACGAAATGGAGGTGTAGGTTATGTTATATGCTTTAAGATTTTTCGACACAGAGAGGTCTCTTTGGTATTTAGATTGTGTACATCGAAGTAAGTCGTTCTTGAAAAGACGTGAAAAGAAGTTTTTAAAACAAGGAATAAAAACGATGATTTCGAAATGGTATGGATTTTAGTAACGCCTTCGGGCATAAAAGATAGAATATGACAGTAGAAGAATTAATTAACGAATTATCAAAGGTAGAGGATAAGACTATGGAAGTTAACTTTCCTTATTCTCATGGAACACAAGAAAACGGAGAGCCTCTGAGTATAGCTGAAGTATCTGTGTACAATGATTGTGTTATACTTTATGATTAACCATCCGCAAGGATATAAATAGATTGTAATATGAAGAAAAGGAAAATTAAAGACTGTTTTGATAAAGATGGTAACTTCATTAAGCCGTTTGACCCATATAGATGTGATGATAATGACCCTCTCTATTTAGCATTATTTGATGAAAAGGGACGTGCTACAAGAAATGATGAAGTTTACACATTAATTGCAAAGCACAATTGGAAATTTGATTGCGCTGCTGTTAAGTATTATTATTCCCATGAATTTGATACTGGGTGCAAAGGTAATTATACAGCAATTTACGCTTGGAGATAGAGTAACTAACCACCCTCTCCTACAAAAGGGAGAGGGTAAAAAGAAGAAAATATGGCAGAGATTATTTACTTTGGAACAAATGGGTGTTCTGGTCATTATCCTATTGGCATCGATAAAGTGCTGACCTCGGCAGAATATGAAATGTGGCGCGAATGCGATAATGAAACTTGGATAGATAATATCCGAAAGAATCCTGGTCGTCATCTCATCAAACATCACGGAGAAGTTTATACTAATTATGGTGTTCCGTTCTCTGTAGATGATGAAAGAGGAGGCTCACATACCGAACTATTTTGGAAAGGCATTCATTCGGAAGAAGAAATTGTCAACTTGATAAAGAATGATTCATTTTTATCAAAACAGTTTAAATTAAATGAGGATAAGTAAAGTTAAATGCAATATGGCACAAGAAGGATGGATATGCCCTAGATGTGGAAAGGTAAACGCACCTTGGGTAATGCAATGTTCCTGTAATAGGAACACTCAAATATTACCTAAAGTTGGTGCTCCTTACTATGAAGGAGACCAAGCAACGTGTAACGCAAAGGAGGGAAAGTAATGAGCAAAATTAAGAAATTATTAAGTCAAGCATTCAGTCAGCTTGATGAATACAATAAAGGTGGTGCTACTCAGCATAATCTTCTTTGGAAGGCTATGGGCAATATTGAGGATGCACTTAAGGAGTTGGAGGATTGAATTATGGGTATAAAGAATCTTAAAAAAATTATGCCTATTCTGCAGGCTATTGTAGATGGCAAAACGATACAACATAAAACAATTAATAGAGAATGGTATGATACTAACGTAGCTAGTTTAGACCATTTAGTAACTTATTATAAGGATTACCGCATCAAGCCAGAGACTACATACCGCCCTTTCAAGGATGCTGAGGAGTGCTGGGCTGAAATGTTGGAACACCAGCCGTTTGGATGGGTAAAAGACAGAAATGGTAGTAAATTCGTAATTGAAAATGTAGATTCAGGAGGTTTTGTCGAAGTTTATGATGATGGTACATGTTCTTTTAAAGAAGTGTTTGAAAATCGCACCTTTGCCGACGGAACTCCGTTTGGTGTAAAAGTTGAATAGCTTATGTATAGACCGATTACAATGTATCAGATTGTTTGCGATAGATGCGGAGAAGTATTTGGAGGTACAGATACTTGCTCTGCACTATTCAGTAACAAAGAAGTTGATATTGGTGACTACTCTGATTGGGAAATGATAGATGGTAAACACTATTGTCCCGATTGTTATGAAGTAGAGGTCATTGATGGAGTGTATAACATTAAAGCAAAATAGATATGAAGATAGAAAATATCAAATTCAAGGCTATACGTCTTGACGGAAAAGGATGGGTTTGCGGATATTTCTACGAGGAGAATGGTAATACATACATTATTGAGAATCGTCAGAAAGAAAGCAAGTTAAACAGAAATCTCACTTATCAGGTTGACCCTTCTACCGTCTGCCAGTTCACAGGGTTAAAAGATAGTGAGGGAAAGGAGATTTGGGAAGGTGATATAGTGCATGACAGTTATGACCTTTTGTGTATAGACAATCTCTATGAGGTAGTTTATATTGAAGAAGAAGGAACGTTTGCCTTCAAGAGTTTAGATAAAGTTGACAATTACGAGCCGTTTGTTAATTTATTTGAAGTTTATGTTGTCGGCAACAAATTCGATAAGGAGTAGCGCATGAAGAATAAGATTTTAGACTTAGCTAAGTCAGCCGGTTGGCTCGTTTTGATTTTCATAATAGGGGTAATTGGTTTTAGGATTTCTTTTAGCTTAGGAACTCCACACGAAAAAGAAGAGTTTAATATAAAAATATTCACCAAGAAAGGGCATGACTATCTGATAGTAGACACGAAACATGGTGTTTGCGTTGTTCACGCAGAGAGCTGCCCTTGTCATAAAAAGAAGTAGCGTATGGAAAATAATATGTTTGAAGATATTGTCGCTGAAGGCAATATAGTTGTGATAGATAATGATTGGATTGTGTTATGTAAGCATTGGAAACCAGAGTGTCACAATCTGTTCTGCTATCTTTATCTCCATAAGGAAGATAAGAATTTGATGGTAGGTTCTCATTTTACAATGACCGATGATAAAAAGAAATCTACTCGGTTGGCTACCAACGAGGAGCGTCTTATGCTTTTTGAAGAAATGTTCAAGTATGGAATTGCTTTCGATAAGCACGACCATCATTTGATTGGAAAGTTATGATAATTGTAAGATAAAATAGTGTATGGAGAAACGAATAATTTTAGACGAACAAGATATGAATGAGTTTACAAAGATTTTCGCAAAGACAATAGAAGATGAAGCTATCAAACAGATAGAAACCCTATCTAATAGCGAGGCTTACAATAGTTGTAAAATAAGAATAATGCCAGATTGCCATGCAGGTAAAGGATGCACTATTGGCACGGTAATAGAGCTTGATAACAGAGTAGTTCCTAACACTGTTGGAGTAGATATAGGCTGCGGCATGAAAGTCGTAAGACTTGGTAAAGTTGATATTGACTTACAGAAATTTGATGAAGCAGTCAATAAGTTGATTCCGTCTGGTTTTAATGTCAACGAGGGAGAAGTATCAGCCTACATAAACGGATTGGTTGATGGTTGTATGTTTGGCAAATTCCGTGTTTGGGATTGTCTTACCAGCATGGAAATAGTATATCGTTCTGTTGGAAGTCTTGGCGGTGGCAATCACTTTATTGAGTTAGATGCAAATGAAGAAGGAGAGAAGTTTCTTGTGATACATACAGGAAGTAGAAACCTTGGTGTTAGGGTATGCAACTATTACCAAAAACTTGCCTACGAGTATTGTCGTAAGAAAATAGCTGATAAGTCTGAGGTTATTGCCAAGTTGAAAAGCGAAGGAAGAGAAAAGGAAATACAGAGTGCTATCAAGTTGTTAGGTACTAGAAATATTAGCAAGGAACTTTCTTACTTGGAGGGCGATTTGCTTGATGATTACTTAAATGATATGCGTATAGTTCAGAAGTATGCCGAGCATAATAGAAGAATTATAGCTAACAGACTCGTCAATGCTCTAGGTGTGGATATTGACCCAAATTCAGACAAGCATTCTTTTACAACCATTCACAACTATATAGATACAGACAAGGGCATATTGCGAAAAGGAGCTATCAGTGCAAAGAAAGACGAGATTGTCATTATTCCTATGAATATGCGTGACGGTTCTCTTATCTGTAAAGGTAAAGGAAACAAGGAATGGTTATGCTCAGCCCCACATGGAGCAGGTAGATTGATGTCTCGTACACAAGCGAAGAAAGAGTTATCTATGGATTCTTACAAGAATGAAATGAATGGTATTTATTCCACATCAGTTTGTGAAGAAACCATTGATGAAGCACCTATGGCATACAAGCCAACCGAAGAGATTGTTGAGTTAATCAAACCTACGGTTGATGTCATTGATGTTATTAAACCAATTTACAACTTTAAAGCAAAATTATAATGAGCAAGGAAATATTTGACTTCTCTGAGGCTCTGAGAAGAATGAAGGAGGGTAAGAAAGTGAGAAGGGTAATTTGGGAAGAATGTGGAGCTTATATCCATATTGTCTCTGAGACTATTGTGGCTGTATGCGATGGAAAATTCTTTCCTTGTGTTTTCAAAGATTCTGAGGATATTCTCGCAACAGACTGGGAGGAGGTGGGGAGGATGAAGAAGAAAATATTGACCCTCACCATCGACAAGCAATGGTTCGATATGGTAGTATCGGGCAAAAAGAAGGAAGAGTATAGTGTGATTAAAGGGTATTGGGCAAAACGACTTCTTTTAGTTCGCTCAGAACTTGAAGAGCCGTTTGAGAAGATGAGTAAAGAATGTGCTGAAAATTGGGATAGTATTAGCATAGAAATGGCTAAGCATTGCTTTATTAGCCCATACTACAAGACTGCGCCATACACCCACGTCCTCTTCATCAACGGCTACCGCAAGGATAGTCCACGTATCGAAAAGGAGATTGAGAGTATCACCATTGGCAAGCCAAAGAAAGGCTTATGCCCCGACAAGTGGCTTGATACTGAGTTTTTTGTTATTAAATTCAAGTAGCGTATGACAAACGAGGAATTTTTCAATGCTCATATGGGTGAGCGAGTTCTTTATAAAGGTAAGGACATCGGGGCATACGTAGCAGGTTATGTAGAGGAAAAGTATATTATCTTAGGATTTGATGATTATACAGGCTGCATTCTGTGCTTCACTTCAAAAGTGAAAAATCTTTGTGACATATATCACTCATACCGATTCGCAAAATTGAAGTATTTGGAAGTGATAAAACATCAGTAATATGGAAAAAGAAGAAAGATGTTGTGGTAACTGTCTTTGGATGGGATGCGAAGACATCTTAGGCAATGGATGGTGCTACAAAAAAGATTGCGAAACATCTTGTGATAAGGTTTGCAAGAAACATGAATTTTAAACTTTAAATATTAAAATGGAAAATAACAATTTAACATTAGACGAGTATCAGCAGTTAGCTCTAGAGACTGCTATTTATCCTAACCCTATCATTTATCCTACATTGGGATTGACAGGTGAAGCTGGTGAAGTTTCCGATAAGGTTAAGAAAGTGTTGCGTGATAACAATTCTGTTTTTACAGATGAAAAGAAGTTGGAAATTGCTAAAGAGATTGGTGATGTACTATGGTATTGCGCAACACTTTCTCGCGATATTGGATTCAAACTTAGTGATATAGGAAAAATGAACTATGACAAACTTCACTCTCGCCAATTAAGAGGAAAGTTGCATGGTAGCGGTGATAACCGTTAGTTTATGGTATGGTACTCTAAAGTAAAAGGTCTTACAGAGAAAGTAATTGAGTTATATCCAACGATGTCTTCAAGGGAAATAGCAGAGATTACAGGATTTGCCAAGACTACTATAATTCGGTGTGCTGCAAAGAATCATCTTAGGCACACCGAAGAAACACAGAAAAGAATAGATGAATACGTAAGACAACGAAGGTCTTCTGGTAGAAAATCATACGACTATTCTAAATTGAGCAAGAAGATTACTCATACAAGAAAGATGGAATCGTGGCGTGTAAGAAGTGGTCTAGAACAAAATACAAAATATAAAGTTCGTATCACTCCAAAGCGCATACAAAATGCAATGTATCATCTTAGGCAAAAGTATGGTTATTTCTATGAAACTGTTGACAAAACTGTATTATATTACGATTCGCAAACAATACGTGTGAAAAACGAGAATTACTATACTGAAAAGTATGGAATCTCTTTTATTCTGGCTGACGAATAACTTCTGTGCATTATCTATATGTTTAGGGGTGACTATCCATCACGGACGGTCACCACTTTTTTGTTTATAAATCAACTAATAACAAAACAAAAACATTAGAAAAAAAACTAAGAACGTTTGTGTAGTTTTAGCTTCCAGTATATCCAACCTAAAAATGCAAGAATACCTATAAAAAGACAAACTGACGCTATCTTACCTATATTCAAGAAAGCTTTATCTGTCTTTGATAGTTGCTTCTCTACATATACTTTATCTTTCGATATTTCGCTTATCGTTGAGATTAAGGAGTCACACTTGCTATGATATATCGCAGCACTATCCTTGTATTCCTTAAGACTAGAAATACTATCTCTCAGTATCTGTACGTCTTCATGTGATATTTCGTGATATTCGTAGTGAAATTTATCCTCACCAACCTTGTTGCCGTTCGCGTCATACTTCGAAGCTGTACTATCCTTGATATGTGTCTTCTCTTTCGTAGTTGACTTCACGGATTCCTTGTGCGATGCTCTGTATGATTCCAGCTCCTTTACAAGCCTTGCGTTGAAGAGTGAATCCCACTTAGCCTCGTTACGTTTATCTGTGATGTATGACTGTTTTTCTATCACACGTTCTTTCGCCTTACATCTACAGAACATTGATAGAATCAGCATTGCTACTGCAATGGCAATTACAACCCTTGTTATCTTATCAATCAGTTTCATAAGCTACTGAATTACAATCGTTACTTTTTCCTTTTTATCCCAAGCTGTCTTCATAGTCTGAATGAGCTTGTTTGTCCAAAATCGAGAATCGCTAACCCATCCTTTCTTATCGTTTTTACCGATAAGAATACACCCCTCAGTGTCTTTTGAAGAATTACCGCTATGTATGCGTATTCCTTCAAATCCTTTGACATTCAGAAGTAATGGCAACATCTTCTTGAATCTGTTAGAGTAGGTATATACGCATTCATAACTGCCGCGTGGTATTGCAGTCTGCCCGTACACCTTTTTCTTCTTGATTTCTTCAAGTTGCATATCTTGGCGCAATCCTCTATCAGCATCTTCAAGAGTATTGCATCCGAACAACTCTCCATCAACGTAAAGACGGCTAATAGTATAGCCATCTTTTTTCCAAGCTCTATCAATTAGTACTTCCATTTTTGTTTTCCTCCTCTTTTTTATCAAATTCCTGATTCAATCTCTCCAATATCGGTTTCCAATAACTAGGCAATGCCTTTGCAAACTCGAATCTCAAAATGTAGTAAATAACTCTGAATGCTACATTCTTAGGGTATGCCTTGATGAGGTTTTTGAATGCGTTGCATATATACACATAGCAGAAAATGTATGTAAGCATTTTTATTACAAACAAAGCCTCATTTCCGTCATTACAGCCTATCATGATACCATATATCACATAGTCAATGGTAAGATAGAGCGAGATTTCAAGTATGGCGTTTACAAACTTTGATGCCGAAAAGTTTTTGCATCGTACAACACTAACTCCATCAGCCCTCATACCACAAAAGATGTTGAAGCCGAAAGCAATTACTAGCGCCAGCACGAAACCTTCAGTTGGCGTTGCAAAGGCAAGTATAGCAGAGAAAATTGTAACCACTATCTGCCGAATCTGTGATGAATCTAATAAATCTATCATAATCTGTTATCCTGAATAATAAATAAAAATAAAGTTTCGGTCTCTTGATGCAAAGATAGCAAAAAAAAACCGAAACTTCATTCAGAATAACGAAAAACTTTATACTTTTAAATCATGATACGGCAATTCTCCGTTATTTAAGAAAGAAATGCACTCATCGAAAATCTTATGTTCATAATCGTATGTGTTGATTTTTGGAAACCATTTTTTGATTTTTTCGTCATTCCTTTTAACCATTTCACCCCAAAGAACGCACCAGTCATTTATGGTAATATTGTCATTCTTGACCTCATGCCAATAATCCTTGGCAACGTCTTTAGTGTGAAGTTGCCCGATAAGACAAAGATGTAAGTCTGCCATTTCTTCATCAAAATGGCACTCACCAATCTCACATTGAACTTGCTTCATCATATCAAGCATTACACCGTCATTCATTCCAACTTCGCAACAATCAGCCATTGTTGCAACACAATTCTTAATAGTCTGTATATCGTTGCTTGCCAATATGTTTTCAAATACCTTTTTCATAACCGTATGTTTTTAGTGTTACTTCAAGAAATATTCTCTTATGTCGTACACGCCATCCTTATCTTTCAACAAGTCGAGTGCAAGGTGGTTGGCATACTTAACAAGATGTTCTGTATCAATGTCATTAACATCTTCCTTGCCGAGTATCTTTGCAATTGTGCATCCGTGGTCGCTTACAACCTGATTCATGACAACGTACAAAGCATAATCGTTGTAGTAAGGCTTCTCCTCTGTTGCAAGTCCGAGACCAGTCATAGCATTGAGCCATGTCTGCATATCCCAAGTTGCAGATGGATTCATACTGTTTACAATCTCAGAAGCCTCCTTCTTCGTAAGATAGTTTGTCCACTTGATAGTGCAAAGCTTATCAAGATACTCTTGCGCCAACTCTGGGTGTTTGGCTGCCATATCCTGCATCATACAACGCATCGTATCTCCAAATACGTGCATATACTTTACGTTTGTTGATGAAGCCATCATTCCATACAGCTCATCGAACTTACTCATAATCTCTTTTGCTTCCATATCTTATATATTTTAACCTATTATCAAATCTTTCAACTCTACAAAGTCCTCCTCTGTGAAGTTGATGCTTCGCTTGCTTCCAAAGAGAATAGCGGTGGCAATTCCATCTGGCAGGTCAATAGACACAACTCCTTTGTCGATATGTCCGTGAATAAAACCTACATCGAATTTGTAATCTTCCACGGATTTTAGCATCTGCATCATATCTTCAAATATCGTGTTGGTATCTATGTTTCCGTTCTCATCAGCAAGAAATAGGGTAGCGTTGTCTATCGATTTATCCCATTTATCCTTATTCTTGGATATGATATTATGCGCCGCACGTTTCATATACACTGATGGTATGGCTAGCATCGGGTTAGCCTTAACCATATCGTCTATTCTTGCATCTGCCCAAACGTCCACCGATTCAAGCAGTTTCTCTTTAAATTCTGTTACGTTCATTTCTTAGTTTCTCCTTTATGTGTTTTATTGTACCAAACGAGATATTCTTGCCAAGTCTTATCACTATGGTTAGTCATATAATCGTTGAGCATAGCAGATTTCAGTTCTTCTGCTTGCGCTACTTCTTTTCTTAGTCTTTGCATCAAAGATAAGTGCTTCTTCAATGCTTCCTGTCCTTGCTGAGTACTCTCAATGCGAGGACGTATGATTCGCAATTCCTCGTCTTGCACTAGCTTAGACACATATTGCAAGCTATTAACGTACTCCTGGTTTTGCATCAAGTACTGACGTTGTGCGCCTGTAAGATTGTCTTCAATTTTGTCTATCTCATCCCACAAAGGGGTTGGAGACTGCTGCGCTTGCATATTGATAGATGCTCGCTTCTGCTGTATTGCCTCATACATCTTCTGTAGCTCAGCATCCATCATTTGCGGCTGCTGCTGACTTGTACCCATATCCAATAATGGGCTGTTTCCAAAATTCATCATAACAATCAATATCTTTAAAGTTGGTGATATATTATAGAGAGGTGAGAGGGCATCCACCAACGAGGGCAAACACCCCTCACCAACTCATTTTTTCTTAGTCCGTCTAACCGACTTCCTTACTGCTCTGTTACGCTCCTGTAGTGGGAGTGGAAGCTGCTGCACATCCGCAAATGCTTGCAGATGGGAGAACTGTAACTGTAGGAGTGCTCTGGAGTCCGAGGACACCATCAATCTTGCGGCAACACTTCTCGTTAACGTAAGCCATCATCAGCTTCTCCTTGTAAGGAGTGAGGGCTTCCATAACGGCTACCTTCTTGTCAAGGTCGCTATACTTAGCCTGTAGTGCGTCATACTGGTCTCTCTGATTCTTGTACAGACCGAAGTCCGCATCAATCTGAGACTTGTAAAGACCGAACTCAGCCTGCATTGCACGGCGGTTCTCAGCGTTGATAGCATCGTTAGCACCCTTATACATAGAGAACTTCTCTGCGATGTCAGTCTCACGCATAGCGTAGAACTTGTTAGCGGTGTCGAGCTTCATACCGAACATGTAGGTAAGCAACTTTACCTCATCATCGCATTCCTTCTCCATTACCTGCAAGGCGGTTGGCTGATTTGAGCTTGAGTTAGCTCCGTAAGTGTTGATGTTCACGTTCTCAGGCATATTTCCGCCACCGAGTGAACCAAACACGCTGCGGTTGTTACCGCCAAGCAACCAAGCACCAGCACCGAGTGCTGTGCCGATGATACCAAGGGTAAGACCAGCGTTGCCTGTTGCCTTAGAAGCATAATCATCGTGCTTCTTTCCCTCTTCGTAGATTTTCTTCTCTACTACTTTTGCATCTGTCATTTCCATGATACAATCTTTTTAAGTTATCCTTAATATTAACTAACACTATTGTAACGTTACGGATGCAAAGGTACGAAGAATAGGGGAGAGCAAATATAACTCTATCACACTTTCTTTTATCGGTTGATTATCAGAGATTTAAGGTGATAGGAGGTAATATCATAAATAATAAAAAAAGAGAGGCAATCACTTACCTCTCTTACTCAACTTGTAAGGAATACTTACATGTTCAACTATTATTTTCTCTTCTTTTTAATGTAGTGTAGTATATCCCACTTCTTCCAATATCGGGTATGCCCACGCTTTTTGCACTCGCCATTAGGAATGTCACCCCTAGCAACCATCCTGTTAAGGGTAGCATCAGAAACGTGCAGCTTATCCTTAACTTCTTCGGTGCTCATCATCGGGTTGAGCATATCGGGGATGATGTCACACAATCTATCCAAATCATCATCGCTCATTCCGCAAGCGGTGACCTTCTCTCCATTTCTCTGTTGCTCGTCTGCTTTAAAGCAAGCATCACTGAGCGACTTTAAAGCCGTTCCGAGTATCTTATAATTCAAAATCTTTCCCATCACGCACAAATTTTACGTCCTAGTTTCGTTTCATTAACAAACATTTTAGCAAAGCTATACAAATAGAATATAGCTGTCACGACCATGACCGTAAAGCAGGAATCCACCATATCATTAGTTGTGTACCAACTCCACTCTACAATATGAGCCGCATTGATGCCTAAGAAGTACATAAATGGAATGCGATACCACTGGCACAAGAAGAAAAATCTACTTGCCAGTATCGTCACCATCGGCAGGACGTAAACCATGAAATAAATAAAAATATAGCAAGGCATATTTTCATTATATGGGATAAACATCTCACGTGGATGCTGAGATAACTCCCAAATGACGTATGCGTGGAAGAACATAATAATGATAGGCACATACTTGCAGAACCAGCGGAAGAACTTCAATATTCTTCTGCTATACCGATTACCATGCTTCTTAATCATATCCATCAGCTCGGTAACGTCCACATTCTTTAATAGCCGTTGGACTTCGGCTTCGTCTTCTTTAGTCATAATCTCTTTTTTTTAGGTTGATTTAAATTAAATTAAATTATTGTGCAAAGATACACTTTTTTGCGCAAAATCAACGAAAATGAGAATATTTTTGTGTTAAACTTCATAAAAAAGTAATAATCTGAAAGTTTTGTTACCGATTTTTTGTTACCAAAATTGAAGAAAATGGTAACAGAAACATTGCACTTTCGCTGATATGATAACAGAGCCTATAGAAAAATTCGATGCAACACACTTCCCTGACGGACGAGAAAAGAATAAGGCGGTCACCATGTAGTGAACCGCCTTATTCTTTTCCTATCCTTCTAGTAAATCAACAATCTGACCATAACCACCTACAGCCATGACAGGACAGAGTATCTTCTTGATAAGAATAATATCCTCAGCTTCGAGGTCCACGTTTTCGGCATCCTTGCCTATCTTGCAGGCTACCCGATAAGCACGTAGCTTTTCTTCGCCCGATAGCTGAATACTCTGATTGTCTATCACCTCGAAGAGCACCTTACCTACAATATCGCCCATAATCTGTGGCTTGTAGGTTTCCTCTCCGTTCTCGTTCTTTACTGGTGATACTATCACCTCACCCTTCCAATTCTTGAAAGGTACATTAAAATTCTTTTTCATATTAATTTTTGCTTTTATGATTATCTATCCGACCAATTCAAGTCATTTACTCCGCTCCAGAAGATACCACGACCGAAATAGGTCTTATCCTCCTGGCTAGGAATAAGTAATTCTGGGTTTATATATACAAGATTTATTGTTTCTCCACCATTAAGTTGATGCCATCCACCGACATCACAGAAATATACTCCATTATTAGTGTCATTGGCATTTATTGCCATCCAACGCTTACCTGTTCCTCCAGGTACAAACTCGTAATAATATGTAGCAATTGCTCTAAGAGGACTGAATACTACTATATCAATAGGACATCCGGACAAATTTTCATTAGGACTATACAATGGAATTTTGTATACGGTTTTATTGTCATAAGAAACACGCTCTAGAGGCACAGGTATTCTTTCGCTATCGTATCCGTCAGGATAAACTTGCATAACATCCCCAGATACTACTGCCAATGTACTCTGTCGATGCCCAAAGGCTGAACGACACCATACATTACTAGCATAGAAACGCCAACCCCTTTTCGCCGCAGAATTATATCCTTGATTATAAATATCTGCATCAAATGTTATACGTCCAGCACCATCAAAATATATTGAACCAGCGATTTTATTTCCATCAGAACTAACAGCAGTCAATCTGTAAAAAGAGCCTGTCACACTCTTCAGTTCTCCTGCGAATATACCCTTATACGCATATATATAACCATCTTTCGTTACTCTGAATGGCGCATCCTTTGCCAATGCTGCACCAAGCCAAAGCGGACACTTATCACTACCTACTACAGCATCGGCTTTATCGAAGTTACCAAAATGGCCTATGATACTTGCACCTTCCGAACTCCTTGCATAAACATGGTTCACATTGATAGTCTCTGCATTAATAAGGCTAGCATTGAGCTTGCCATCTTGGGCAAAGAGAGCAACTTCATCTTTATTGTATATAGTTACCTTATCGCCCTTAATAGCAACTTGATTTCCGTTAATAACAATACCTGCCGCAGCAAAATCCTTAACCAACTGAGAAAAGTCTGCAAGCTGACCGATACTCATCTGCTTGTTGGTAATGAGCGTTACTTTCTCCCTGAATACCTCTTCATTGTCAGTACGTGCCTTGCGGTTGACACGCTGCGAGGCAAAAAGATGTACTACCTTTTTCATAGGCTGTTATCCTCCTTTTAATGAGTGCTGATATAATTGTCTATAACATCCGTAGCTACAGCCTTCGCCTTCGTGCGCCACTTCTGCATAGCTTCATACTCTGCTTCATGCTCCTTATCATCGGCATCAAGCTTCTTGCCATCCGCAATTTTGGCAAGATTGGCGAAATGGTTGTTGATGATAGCTTGCATCTTGTCGGTAGGATAAGCGGATGAGACGATTGCATCAACTATCTTACCTCGCTCCAAAGGCTGCTCGATACGGACAACGTGGGCGGCATAAGCCATTCGGGTAGTTTTTTTGCCTTCACTGCTATCCATACTGTTTTCCAACTCAATCTGCTCAACATCGAAATTGATGCGAATAAAATTACCCTCATACTCAATCAGACTAGGTGAGTAATCGAATATAGACTTTCTAATTTCCATGATAATATCCTTTCTTTTAAAATATTATACTTTTATGCTTTTGTTCCTACAATTCTAAAATCAGGGTTTCCACTCTGATTCATTCTACGCAGCTTGCCCATAAATGGGAACTTTTTGTTGTCTGAGCACCATCTCAACTGGTCAACAAGTTTCTTATTGTTAGTAAAGAACTTAAACTTCTGTCCATTTTCCTCAACGCTAACAACATTACTCTTCCCCGATTTATGAACCTTGCTATCTACGTCAAATTCAGCATCAAGAAAAACGATAGGTCTTTCAGCGAAGTAGCTTGCGCTCATTCTCTGACCTTCAAACATCTTCTTTCCGTTTGCGTCCCTGTCCTCAATTTCGGGCATATCAAAATCTTCAAAACTATTCATTTTCGTTATCATTCTCCAGAGATTAAAACCATTACAATGCATCAACCACCCTTTATAGCTCATAGCTACTTGGTATCTCCTCATTGGGTCTTTAAGGTTATGCATCTTCTTTTTGAATTTCTCCTTCATGCGCTTTCTTAACATTGTATGATTGAAATAAAATCGGTAACCGACAAAATCAAGGAAATGAGCTTCATCAATTATCTGCATTCCGATATTATCGTGCAAATGCTGGTGCATCACTTCATCAGCATATTTCAATATGAAGTTGATGGCTTTCCATACTTCCTTCTTGTTTTTACCCAATATAATGACATCATCACAATATATTTCTACCTTAACATCAAATTTCCTACATACTAATCTACACAATATACTCATGTAGAAATTGGTAAGGGTCTGAATAGGATATAGACCAATACCTAGACCTTTCGGTAAGGCAAAGATAACTTCATGCAAAAGTCTTCTAACGCCTTTATCGGTAAAGAAATCACACAGAGATTTGTATATCTCCTGCTGGTCTACGTTCTCATAGAATTTAACGAAGTCAAGTTTGCAATAGTACAATCTTCCACATGACTTATTCTCGTCTATCCATCTTTCTGTTCTGCGCTTCGCATAAATCATTCCTCTGCCTTTTACACTTGCCCCACTCTCTATGTAGAGAGCTCTTATAAGGTACGGCATCAGAATTTGCATCAAGGCATGCTGCTCAACGTGGTCTGGGTAGTACGGAAGCTTATGAAGCTTTCTTACCTTACCGCAAGGGCATCGTCTCATACAATCGTGCCCTTCGCTAGTCTTATAAGTTCCATCTATAAGACTTCTCTGTAATCTCAAAAGATTACCATTATAGTCTTTGTCAAATATAACCACTCCCTTCTTTCCTTCCTTACCCTTGCGTGATTTCCTTACCGCAATATTGAGGTTA
>OGPO01000041.1_pt1 | contig 107965 bp, 94 predicted proteins | sample 1553041 | NCBI WGS metagenome assembly OGPO01 (sample SAMEA2580281, study PRJEB22360) | human gut metagenome | biome: human gut; feature: human-associated habitat; material: faeces | place: Denmark | collected 2008/2010 | reverse complement strand
AGGAGTGATTTAATGAAAATTAGTTTTTCCAAGAATTAGATGAACATTCCACTAGTTTGGCGCAGCCAAGCCTTGCTTTGCATCCCAGGCTGTCTTAGCTCTTGTAATATTGGGACTTTGCCATATTGAGGGTGATCACTAGTTTAGTGGCTTTAAACTAATGAAAAACTAATTTTTGCTAATTACCATAAGTACAACTACAATAATGAATTTGCTTTGTATTAATAATGCATGAGAAAAAGCATATGTGGAAAAAAATCGTCGCAGCTGTGGCTGTATTATCTGCAAGTTTATTTTTAACTCAAACAGCTATTAGTGCTGAATATAAAGAGGGTGTGAATTATCAAGTAAGAGGCAGTACTCTTACCCCTCATAAAGAAATTAGAGAGTTCTTTTCTTTTTGGTGTGGTCACTGTTTTTCTTTACAAGGTGATTTTGACAAAATAGAGCAAACCTATCCTAAGGCTAGTTTTGAGCGTAACCCAGTCTCTATGTTAGGTGGACATATGGGCCCTGAGTCTCAAAGATCTTTAGTGGTAGCTAAAAATATGGGTATTGAAGACCTTTATGTTAAAGAGCTCTTTAACCAAATGCATAACGAAGGCAATATCCCTATGAGCCATGAGCAGATGACTCAGTTTATGACTTCTATTGGCATGCCAAAGGATAAGTTTGATCGTGAGTTTAATTCCTTCCCAGTTATTGGTGCTGTAGCTCAGTTTGATAAGTGGGCAAAGGATGCTGATATTGATGCTGTGCCAGAGATCTTAGTTAATGGTAAGTATTTAGTAACTATGGAGTCCGTTAGCGATCTACAAGAGTTAATTGATCTCATTGGTTACTTATTAGAAAAAGATAATGTACCTGACGCTAAATAGTTGGTAATTATTTAAAAAAAGGGCCTAAGAGCATAAGCTTTTAGGCCTTTTTTTTGGCGATTAGAGCTAGCAAGTACTATTGTTTGTCTTTGCTATTACTAACTAAGTTATTATCAATCTTAAGGCTCTTAGCAGGGGCTTCTGCCTTGCTATCAGCCTCATTAGCCTCAGACTCGGCCTGAGCCTCGGCTGGCTCAGCTGGGGCAACAGCATGGGTGGGGGCGCCAGCCTCAGTTGGCGCAGCTGCGGCAGCGGTAGCTGCGTCAGCAGCGGCAGTGGCAGCAGGGGTGTTGAGGGTGGTGTCGAAAATAGGGGCACTATTGGCTTGAGGGTTGTACTCAATGCCTAAAAGATTAGCAATTTGCTCATCTTTCTTTTGCCAAATGGAGCGAAGCTCATTGGTAAAGCTGCGCTTAAATTGCTTATCACCAATATAGTCGCCTACTAACTTTTGCTCGATAAACTCTTTATCAATTACCTCAACACGAGCAATTACTCTATCTAAACGACCACATAAGAGAGCATAGAAGATACTGCCTTGACCCTTATGGTCTGGATAGAGAATGGTAGTATTTAATAAGCAATCAATATTCTTACCAATCATGCCTAAAGCTACGGCTAAAGAGGCGGCCTTAGGTGGCATCAGGTTTTGATAAGGTGACTTACAAGAGCGAGCCTTAGCTTTAGTAAAGCGTGTACCCTCTACAAAGTTTACTAAGCTTGATGGGTAAACTAACAAGCTTTGGCAGGCCTTACGGGTAGAATCGAGATCCTTGGTCTTAAGCTTTGGATTTTTTAAAATTTGTGCACGGGTATAACGGCGTAAAAAAGGCATGCCGATAGCGTAGCAAGCTTGACCAATAATAGGGATAAAGATTAATGATTGCTTTAAGAAGAACTTAGTAATAGGAATGCGACCACGATAAATATGGCAGATCATTACAATATCAGTCCAAGATAAATGATTAGAAATGATAATGCATGAGCCGTTTACCTTAACGTTCTCCACTCCTTGAATATCCCATTTTACCTTGGTTGTAATGCGCATTAAGAGGTTGTTATGAACGCAAAAACCTCTAAAGACTAATTGATTTAAAGCATCAACAGTATCTAACACCACCTTAAAAGGTAAGATAAGGCGTATTAAAGCTAGGAAAATCAGAGGTAAAGCCAATAAACATGAAGCTATACTGATCATGGTCATGTTGATGATAAAGATCAGCGGAGATGGTAAAAATGACAACATAAATAAGTCTCTGTGAAAAGAAGTTTTAGATCCCCGTAAGATGCCTATAATATTAGGCAACTAAGTAAGTTTGAGAGTAAGTTGTCGGCATTTAGCCACTAAAACATAACAGTTAAATCCCGACTCCCTACTTATGAGCTTAACAGGCGATTTTATCATAATTTAGGCTAGGCCTATTTGCCTGACTTTTATCTTGTGATGCGATTGTGATTGGTAGCTTAATTTAAGGCACTCGTTTTGTATAATGTCAAAGACAATAATTTTAGCTAATAGGAAATAAGCCCCTATGTTTAAGCGCAATTTACCTTCTGGTATTACCAAAGTAGCATTAAGTATTGTGCTAGCTTGTTGGTCAGTAAGTACTTCTAGTGCCTGGAGTGCACCATTAGTTGCTATTGGTGCTAGTCAAGATAATGCTGATAATAAGGACTTATCAGACTTTGCTATGAACTATAACCGTCAGGATAAAATAGTTACTTTTATTAAAAAAGATGGAACCGCTAAAGCCTTTGTTCAAATTATGCCTGCATCGGCTCATTTAAGCACTACCAAAGCATATGCACAAAATGTTATGGATAGTTATGGCGGCTGGGGATTAAGTGCTCAAATTGAGCGTAGAGGCTTTAGTTTTAAATATGTAGATAATGCGCCATGCTCTGGATTGGTTAGTTATTTTGATGGCACTTCATATTTAATGATGGGGGCTTGTGGCTTTATTAGTGAAGATGAAATCACTAAAGCATTTTTCTTGGGTAAAAAAGAACTTAAGATTGACGAATCTTTGTACCGTAGTGCTAAGCCATCTTCTTATTATTAGCGGAAACTAAAAAAGGCCTATCTAAGTTTAGATAGGCCTTTTTAGTATTCTTAGTAAAGCTTAGCTTTTAAAGGCTAAGGCAAAGAACTTAGTAGCTTCATCATAACGATCAAGACGCTCATTGAGCTCGGCGGCTAATAAATAAAGGTCACGATCTTTGGTTACCTCTAAAGCTTGCTTTAAGTGCTCTTTAGCCTCGGCAAGTTTATCTGACTTCATTTCCATATTAGCTAAAGCTTTTAACATAGGCACATTGGTCTGACTACCAATTTCATTACTTTGTGCTTGTTTGCTGAGCTCTTCTAATACCAAAGGTACAGCATTGCTCCAGTGGCTAATAGACTCTAAGAAAGCTGGGGTTACATTGTGACGTAAAATCTCTAAAGCATGTTTGCCTGCAACAGAGGTGTCGCCAAGTTTAACCATCTTGCTTAGGATTGGGGCCATGATGGTAGGATCTTGACGCTCTTGGCGATCGAGCTTGGAAACAATGTTTTGGAGCTCATCTACGCTGTTGGCGCTATCAATCTTAGAGCGATTAAAGTTGAGTACAATTTCACCAGCTTCTTGACCATCAACAAGATTGAGTTTCTTTAATGAAGGCAAGATTTCGGCAATTTTCTCATCATCGCCAGCTAACTTGTAGCACTCATAGAGTAGTTTAGTAACAACGCCTTGAGTATAGCTATCTTTCTTAACTAAAGATAAGTTTTCAATAGCGGCCTGGTAGTTGCCAATCTTTAAGTTGAGCTTGGCTCTTAAAATCTTACAGGCTGTCTCAGAGCAGTTCTTAGATTGCTCGGCATAATCTAAGAAGCTACGGCAGCTGTCGAGATCGCCTAACTTAAAGGCACACTTAGCACCTAAAAACATGCAATTGGCAGGAAGGTCGGCTCTATTGCCTGACTTATTGATTAAAGCTAAGGCACGATTATAGGCACCCTCTTCATAAGCTAAGAAAGCTTCATTTTGTAAATTGATTTGCTTTTGGATTTTACGCTTACCAAACCAGCGAACTGTAGACTTTGGAAGGCTTACAGAGCGGTTAATAATGTTAACCAAAACATGCAATACTACAAAAGAAACGAAAGCAATAATAATAGCTGTAGTAAGAGAAGTTTCGATAATATAGCCTTCAGTAGCAATATGTACGAAACCTTGGCTATCAGCTAAGCGAGGGCCTAAAAAGACCGCAGCGCATAACAAGCCAACGGCTATGAGGATCTTAATCATTGACTACATTCCTCTGCCTAATAAGTGTTGACGTGCAAACTCGGAGAAAGCAGTAGCACTTTGTAAAACTTCTGGAGTTTTAATAGTGATTTCGCTTTGCTCAATGCTAGTTAACATCTTTAAGGTGTTTTGGGTAACTGTACTCTCTGGGTCAAAGTAGGCTTTAACTAATTTAATAGCATCTGCTAAGTTAGCTTGCATGGCCTCTTTATCACCATGAGAGAGATCAGATTTGGCTAGTAAAATTCTGGTCTTAATGTTTTCACGTAAGTAGAGATCTTGCTCTGGAGTTAAGAACTCAGTAGCAGCCTCAGCATTACGACGGCGAACCTCTACAAAGCGAGCAGCAAAATCATTGGCTGAATTTAATAAATTAGCCTTCCAATCGTTGATGTCCTTGGTAGTTTCTTGAGTCTTTTCAAAGGCAGCGGCGCGTACCTTAGGATCAGAGTAGCCCTCTAAAACTAAGCTATCGATATTGTCATAAGCACGATCTAAGGTCATGCCAAGACCACGAATATCAACTAAGCTGATATTGTTTAAAGCAGCAATATCCTTAGAAATAGCTTCACGTAAGGCTACAACCTTTTCCTCTTCGATTGGCTTTAATAGTTCATCAGCTTGAGTAAGCATCCAAACAGCGGCTTTAATATCTTTATCAAATACAGCCTTAACCGAGGCGTTATTTACTAAGAAATAAGACTCAGCTAACTGCCAATCAAATGGATTGCGAGTTTCAAAGGCAGCAACTTTAGAGGCTAAGTCATTAACGCTTTGAGCTTGTTGCTGTTGAGCAGCAATTAAACCATTAAGACTTTGGCCTAAAGTTTGGTAATTTTGAGCTAAAGAAGCGGTAGTTTGCTCTAAAGCGGCATTTTTGGTTTGAGCATTCTCAAGTAAAGTAGCCTTTTGCTCAACCTTGAAAGTGGCATCAGAAATTTGTTGCTTAACAGAGTTATAAGCATTTTCATAAGCCATGATCTTCTGTTGGTTTTGGAAAGCAGTATAGCCTGCAAATCCAGCAGCGCCTAAAGCGATTAAGGTTACAAACCATAATAGACCAGTCTTAGCACCAGAGCCCTGAGCTACTTTAGTAGAAAGACGGTACTCAAGTTCCTTGAGCTGTGCCTGATCTACATAGGTTGGTGCCATTGCCTGAGCGGTTTGAGCAACCCCTGGTTGAATGTATGACTGCTTCTCGCCAGCAGTTTGAGCAGCATATGCTTGTGCGGCTTCAACCTTCTGAGAAGTGCTTTGAGTGGTGATCGTTTCTTTTACCATTTTGATCCCTGCATGGGTCTTAATATTAACCTTGGTCTAAAAGACACAAATTCTATTAAGGTACAAACCTAAAAGGTGCACCTTGGCACTTAGTAGTATCGATGTTTTTCTTACTTCTAATATTAAGCTTAGATAGCTATAGCTAAGAGTAATATCTAGCTTAAGAGAGACTTAAGAAAAAAATACATCGATCAAAAAGAACTCTAATGTAGGCTAAGATATAAAAAATCTTAAAACCACACCCTTAGCATAAATGAGCTAAATATTGATTTTAACACTAAACACTATTAGTTCTTAGATCCAGATTATGATCAGATAGTCAAAATCTGGTAAATAATAGAATGCTTTATCTGTTGATATTCTTGATAAAACTTAGGTAGAGAGCTAAAAACTCAGCTTAGTTGGTGCTGTTTTTTAGATAAATTTCTTGTAACAAGCAAAAGTTAATTTTGTGACCAAACACGCACACTTAGAAATCATTCTTATTAAGAGTACTGGCGCTCTTGTCTATATTATGGCTTGAAAAACAAATTTATAGCTGTAAATTTTTAAAGGTGTGCTTTCTGTAAATAATAGCTCCAGCTAGGGCATTTATGTTGATAAAGATTTGGTAGTGATGTTTGCTTTTTTTTAATAGCTCCTATAAGCCTATACGTTGTACTTTTGGTATTAGACTTATGTAGAAGATCATGCCTAGTTTGCACTATAAGGTGCGCTATAATTAAGTTTTTAGGGCTTTGGCAAGCAGGTATCAGGTGTGGATATGCTTGCTAATTTTTGTTGGATAATTGATAAGCAATAATGAGTTAGATCATGGTTTATATTCCCAAACAACAGATCTTGACACGTTTTAAGCGCTATAAAGAGCTTAATGAGACGCGCTTGGCTCATGCTTTATCGCTCATGAGTCAGGATGCTCGCTATTGTTTATCCATAGTGCCTGTACTATTACACTATAACCATATTAATTTGCCTGGCTATCGTAATAACGATGTGCCTCATGGCATCGATATGTTTCATCTTGATGCTTTACAAAAGCGTTATTTACATGAAACTATTGCTCCTAGTGCCCCTAAATTACAAGAACCAAAAGAGCATGCTATTTTAGGCTTGTATGCTATGGGTTCTACCTCTTCTTTGGGACAGTCAGATAGTTCTGATGTAGACATTTGGGTTTGTGTTAAAGCTAATCTCTCTCAAGAGCGTACCAAAGCTTTACAAGATAAATGTCGCTTTATTACCAATTACATTAAATCCCAAGGCGTTGAGCTTAATTTATTTGTTACTCCTGAGGATCGTTTTACCAATTTCCAGCCAGACTCTTTAGATGAGGAAAACTGCGGCAGTGCACAAAACCTCTTCTTATTAGATGAGTTTTACCGCTCTTCTATTAGATTGTGCGGTCGTTACATTATTTGGTATTTAATTTCTACCAAAGAAGAACAACAGTCATATCAGGATTATGTAAATTTTTTAACTCAAGGTGTTTCAGGAATGGAGCAATTTATCACTCCTACTCCTACTCCTGCGCAGTCTCATATCAAATTAGCAAGCAAAGCTATTAATTTTGATGCTATTGAGCAGCAATCTTTAGAGCAGCCTAATAAAATCAGCTTTCCACTGTCAGCTGCGCCTTTGATCTCTGTTTGTCCTTTAGTATCCAATCATTTTATTTACATAAGAAGTGTCAATGACTTACAGGGCTCTATCATTGATGCCGATAGTTACAATGCCTTAGTAAAAGATAAGAGCAATGATTTTAATCATCATAGCGCTATCAACACCCATTCCTCTTTAATTGCTTTTAGCGCCTCAATGGAGCTGGCTTATCCTTTATGTAATCAGCTTTACTATGCTTATCCTGTGGTCACCAATTGTTTAACTGGCAGTATTTTAGGCAATGTAAAGGCTGACCTAGCCACAGAACATAAACACCCACTCATCAAAGCCCAAGATCAGCTTGCTTATAGAGATTATGTGCATAGTAGTAATTTGCTAGCATTTTGTAAGACCAAGAACTTATGGGCTCCTAGCATTATGCAATTAGAGGAAATTAATAATGTTGCTTTTGCAGATAGTGTCTTAGCCCAAAAAATTGATAATGATGATTTAATTGATAATGAGTACATCAAAAACCATGGCATTACTCATTATGAGGGCTTTTTAAGCCTTAAAGAATGGATAGTTCAGCTCAGAGCTCAAGAATTTAGTTCTGGATATATTTCTAACTATCAAATTGGCTCAAATACTAATGTCTTATATTCACTGCAAAGTTCATCCTTAGACACCTCTGTGCTTGCAGATAAAAAGGCTAGAGCTATTAAAAAGGTTAAGCGCTCGGTTATTAATACCATTTTCAAGCGTGCTTATGAGGGTGGTTCCAAGGAAGTTAAGAGCTCTAATGATAAAACCGATGCGGCACTTGATAGTAATCAGTCTTATGTGGGCTTAAATCCTCAAGCGCAAGCTTTATTAAACTCAAAAGATAATCAGCTTACTTTTGAGGGGCAGACTATTAATTTTGCAGCTATTGCCCAAGAGGCTAAGCAAGATAAATACATCTTTTTAATTAAGAATCATGAGGGTATTGGCCATAAAAGTGGCAGTGCTTTAGCTTTAGATAACGCCAGTCAACATATCTTTAATAAGGAAGATAGCAAGCCTTTTGCCTTAGATTACGCTAATAATGTACCTGAATTTTTTAATGATGATCTGAATGGTGCGGGGGCTAAAGAAACCAATGTTTGGTATCTTGATAAACAAGAGCCAAACCAAGCTGATTATTATGAAAATAAGGTGGAAATTAGCTCCGAGCCTAATGCCAAACATGACGACTTGGGGGATGATGAAGAGCTTTACGATAGTTTAGTTAAGGCAGAATTCTTATCTGAAAGTGAGCTCGAAGCTATCGAAAGTATGGAGCAGGAAAGTGAAGCTTCCTTAGATAAAAAGAGCGATAAAGATAACAAAGTACGTAATAAAAAACGTAATCGTGCAGCCATTAAAGCCTCAGTAAAAATGGCTAGAGTGGCTCGTTCTTTAGCTAAAAGCACCACTTTTAACTTAACTTTACAGCGTTTATTCCCAGCCCAAAATAATAACTCTTTAAGCTCTAACCCAAGTGAACGTTTAGTGCAGGGTAATAATCAGTATTTAAGTTCTCCTTATGCTCAGGACTTAGTTACTGGCTCTTTAGACGGTGAGCTTAGTGGTAGAGTTTCTTTTTCTGAGCAGGGCTCTAATCTGATTAACGTTAAAAATGAACGTGTAAGCAGTAAAAATGTTGCTACTCTAAAGAAGAGCAAAAACAGCAAAGCTGCTGGTTTTGAGCGCTTTGCTGAGGTTATGGGCGTTACTCCATCTTCATTTTGGGGCCAGGGCTTAGCTCTGGTTGATTTAGCTTCTCTTACTGAGAGCAATAATATTGAAGATATTGATCATTATGTTGATGGCAATCGAGATATTGCCTCCCATAGGGATACTTATCCTGAGTGGGCTTATGGTCGTATTTTGACCCCTGAGGAGTGCGTTAAAGCCGCTAGTGAGGACAACTTCCAAGAATTTGAAGCTCCTTTAGATTGCGATGAGTGGTTTGACTTTGGTTCGGTAGTAAAAAGCTCCCCAACTGAGTATTTTGGTTCAGGTCTGTGGTTATTGTATAAGGCTATTGAGTCTCCATTTAAAGTGGTGCTTAAGATCTTATTAATGGAGGCTTACTCCAATGACTACCCTAATAATCACTTGCTCTCATCTGAGCTTAAAGACTATATGCTCTCGCATGATGGTTATAGCTTAGATTTAGACTCCTATTATCTTATGTATCTGAAGGTATCAAACTACTTACAGAGTATTAAGCATGAAAGTCGCTTAATGTTAATGCGTAAGTGTTTTTACCTAAAGATTTTTACAGGTCTGAGCAATAAGGCTTCCTACCATAAGGAAGACTTCAAACTTAAAAGAGAGTTATTAAATAAATTTAGCGTTCGTTGGGGCTGGTCTAAAGAATTTGTTAATGATTTGGAGCAGGTGGCTACCTGGAAAATGGAGGCCGTACGTAAATTCAATCATGAGGTTTACGTAACTTTATTAGAAAGTTATCAGTCTCTCTTACGATTCTCTGTTCGTCATGGCATTGAGTACGCTATTACCTCTGATGATGCTGGTATTTTGTCTCGTAAGTTATATGCAGCTTTTGATCGTTTTCCTGGCAAGGTAATGGTTATTAACAGCTCCTTTTCTCATAATTTAGAGGAGCGTAATTTAACCTTTATTTGTCCATCGCCTCAAAGTCTATGTAAAAAGGGCTGGCACCTCTATAGTGCGGCAGGAGACGATGTTGCGCTGCTTAACCTAAAGGTTTCATATATAGGATCAAGACTGACCGAAGTTGTTACCTGGGCTTGTTTTAATGGGCTTTTAACCTCAAGAACTTGTACTTATGTTAAAGGAGCTCCATCAGTAGTAACTCCTTATAAGATTAAGCGTCTTAGCAATGACATTATGCGTGTGCTAGAGCCAAAAAGAGGGCGGGTGTCAGAGCAAAGCTTGCAACACTCAGTAAAACTCAAGGCCTGTTTAATTGTGCTTAATTTAGAGAAGGATGATACTGAGCTCTTACAAAACCAGCTATTAGATATCGATCATAACTCTACCTTATGTAGCGGACGTTCTCGAGCCTGCTTTGTTGGTTCTATTGATTTGATTGCTGTTAATAGCTGGGGTGAATTACGTTGTTTTGCTCTGCCTAATGGTGAAGAGGGTGTGGTTGAACTGTTAGCTACCTTATTGCGTATCATGAATAATACGGCTGATACTTCACAAGGTGTCCAAAGTATGCTTGATTTGCTTGAGGTATGTTCTTATGCAGCAGCCTACCAAGATTTAATCAAATATGATGTGGAATCAACTATTAGACAGGTATTTAACTGTTTAACCACTAATAGCTCTAGTGAGTATGTTTTCGATGTTGGCCGCAACACCTATGTAGCCCGTAATCAGGGTGAACGTGGCGTGATGATCAATAAGAAAAGTGTGTTTGGCTCGAGTGAGTTTGATATTAGCATTTTATCTCGTTACGGTATGCGTCCAGAGTATGCCTTGCAAGTACCTCCATTAGTAGATCGCTATGCTACTTATGGCATTGTGCAATACTTCTTTAGTCCTTTAAATAAAGGACATTGGGACATTTATATTGTTAATGAGCGTAATGAAGTTAGCACTTATCGTAATTACTTTGGCTCACGAGCAGCTTTAGTAAATGCTATTAATCGCTTCTATACAAACCAAAGTCAAAATAGGAATGAAAATACTGTGCGCTTTAACTTGCCACAATATTTCGTACTAAATCAGACTTTAGATGCTATTCACCCATTTACTATTCGTGGACAGGCAGACTAGTTTTTCTTGCACTACTAAAACCAAAATATGTAAAAAAATGTCTCTAAATTGGGCAAAATGTATGACTGTTGTGCAAAGAGTTATCAGGTTGATACTTTAGGCTTTAGATTGGTGCAATTCGTGTTATTCTTTTTGGGCAAATTATTGGGGGTAATTGTGAAAACACTAAGCTTACTCATAGCTGTAATTAGCGCTTCAATGTTATTACTAAGTGGTTGTGGTCTCAAAAAAGATCTATATCTACCAGAGGCAAATAATCAAGTAGTGGAAGCTGATGCTAATAAGTAATTTGCAATTGATGGAAATGATGCGCTTAAGGACTGGCTATTAAGCTAAATCAAACAATAACTTACATCTTGCTAGCTTGAGAAAGGACAAGATCAATGGATTTTTTTAATTATAAAGATAATGAACTTTACGCTGAGGATATTAAAGTCACTGACTTAGTAGAGCGCTATGGTTCTCCTCTGTATGTCTATTCTAAAGCAACCTTAGTGCGTCATTTAAAGGCCTTTGAGGAAGCTCTAGCCGCTAAAGATCACTTAATCTGCTATGCGGTAAAAGCTAATAGCTCTTTAGCAATTTTAAATACTATTGCTAAGTTTGGCTGTGGTTTTGATGTGGTTTCCAAAGGCGAGCTAATGCGAGTCATTAAAGCTGGTGGCGACCCTGGCAAGGTAATTTATTCTGGTGTAGGCAAAAGAGAAGACGAAATTGAATTTGCCTTACAAAGTAAGATTAAATGCTTAAATATCGAGTCTGAAAGCGAGCTTTATAAGGTTGAGCAGGTTGCCAAGAGACTATCCTTAGTAGCTCCTGTAGCCTTGCGTGTAAATCCTAATGTAGACGCTAAAACTCATCCTTCTATTTCCACAGGTTTAAAGAAGAATAAGTTTGGTATTGCTTTTGAGGATGCCTTACGTCTTTATACCTATATTGCAAATAGTGAGCACTTACAAGCTACAGGTATTGACTGCCATATTGGCTCTCAAATGACATCAGGTGCGCCAATTATTGAGGCTACTGATAAGCTTATTAGCCTTTATCATCAATTAGAGGAAATTGGTATTAAGGTTGATCATATTGATATTGGTGGTGGTCTAGGTGTTACCTATAATGATGAGACCCCTCCTTCTCCTTATGAGTATTTAGCCGCAGTAATTGTCCGTCTTAAGGATATTGATGTCTCTATCTACTGTGAGCCTGGCCGTGCTATGGTAGCAAATGCTGGTATTTTGCTAACTAATGTGCTTTATCTTAAGTCCAACTCAGAGCGCAACTTCTGTATTGTCGATGCTGCTATGGGTGATTTAATTCGTCCTGCGCTATACAACTCTTGGATGAACATTATCCCTGCTGTTAAGCGCGATCCAAGTGATGCCCTTGAGGGTAGTAATGCTAATGGCACCAAACTTTACGATGTAGTAGGCCCAATTTGTGAGTCTGATGACTATTTAGGTAAAGATCGCCATCTTAATGTAAGAGAGGGTGATGTGTTGGCAGTACGTGGTGCAGGTGCTTATGGTAGCTCCATGTCCTCAAATTACAATAGCCGCCCTCTATGTGCTGAAATCTTGGTTGATGGCGATAAGGCTTATGTAATCAGAGAGCGTCAAAAAGAAGAAGATATGTGGCTCAATGAGCGCATCATAGAAGCTTAAACACCTAAATTCATTAATTAAAAAAAGCGCTCGGGCCCATAGCCTTATGAGCGCTTTTCATTATTGGTTCAGATCACATTAAGAGAGCTTCCTAAACTTATAGGCTATGGGGCGCTCTTATTAATAAGCTGCCAGATACTGTAATAAGAGGTTGTAATGCTAGTTAAATTTACCAAGATGCATGGCTTGGGTAACGACTTTATGGTGGTTGATTGTATTACCCAAAAAGTCTTCTTTAATAGTGACTTGATTAAACGTCTAGGAGATCGCCATTTCGGTGTAGGCTTTGATCAATTATTAGTAGTAGAGCCTCCTTATAGCCCAGAACTGGACTTCCATTATCGAATTTTCAATCAAGATGGCTCTGAGGTGCAAATGTGTGGCAATGGTGCCCGTTGTTTTGCACGCTTTGTAGTAGAACACAACCTTTGTAACAAGAAAGAAATTCGTGTGTCTACTGTTTCAGGTGAGCTGACTTTAGTACTAGAAGATGATGGCGAAGTTGTGGTTAATATGGGCAAACCTATCTTTGACCCTAAAAAAATTCCTTGTACTTTTGATAAAGAACAAGCTTGTTATGAATTGCCTCTAGATGAAAATGGTTGTGGCATCAAAGCTCTTAAGATAGGTGCTGTATCCATGGGTAATCCTCATATGGTTACTCTAGTTGATGATGTAAATACTTGTTTTATTGATAGCTTAGGCCCTATTCTTGAGTCTCATAAGTGCTTCCCAGAGCGTGTTAATGTAGGCTTTATGCAAGTTATTAATCGTAGTGAAGTCAACTTACGTGTTTACGAGCGTGGCTGTGGTGAAACTATGGCTTGTGGTTCAGGCGCTTGCGCTGCGGCTGTAGTAGGTATGAAACAAGGATTACTTGATAATAAGGTTAAAGTAAATCTTCCAGGCGGTAGCTTACATATTAGTTATTCAGGAGAAGGCTCTTGCGTCATGATGAAGGGCCCTGCAACCACCGTCTTTGAAGGTGCTATCAATATTTAGCCCACCCATGTGCTCATTGGCACATGAGCTCATAGGGCCATAGTACTAAAAGTACTATGGCCCTATGAGAGCTCTCCTCTTAAGATTTGGTCAATTATGATAGCCCTTAATTCCAAGGGCTAAAAAGCCCAAGGTAAACTCCTTTTTAGCTACCAGCTTTAATAAGACTAATACTAGGCTTTTACCAATATGGAAAACCTAAGCCAACACTTCTTAGGTAATTAGATCTCTAGCCTTCTACTAGCTTATAATTAGACATACTCAATTTATGTTAAGAGCAAGGAGGCTAATATGGATCAACCTAACTTTACATCTCAAGAGCATCCAAACCTTGCATTAACACCTGAGCAAAACAACTCCCCTAAAGCCCAGGCTCAAACCCTTGCTCAAGCGCAAGCCCAGGTGCAAGCCCATGCGCAAGCCTATGCAAGTGCTAACCCTCCTCAGCAAGCTAACTACTACGATCCATCCCAGAACGCAGCGCCCGTCCCAGCTCCAAATAATGCTAATTATTGGCAGCAAAGTCCCATGGCAGGACAAGCCCCTGCTACAGTTCCAGCACTTGCTCAAGGAGTTGATCAGAGCTATTTCCAAGGCCAGGCCTTATCCCCATTTCAGGGCCAAGTCCAAGCTCAGGCTATGGCCCAAGCCCAGGCTCAAAACTTATATCAGCAAAACCAAGCTTCTAATGTTGCTTGTGCAAACCCAGCTTCCCCAGAGCAGGCACCTTTATCTTATGAGCAACAGCTGGCAGCTTATCAATATGCTCAGTACCAGCAGTTTTTACAATTCCAATCTTATTTAAAGCAAATGCAGGGGCAAAGTGGTATTCCTGTTGTTTCAGATACCCCTCAATCTCAGTTTGAGCAATACCAAGCATTTTTACAATATCAGCAATTTGTTCAAATGCAGCAGCAGGCTCAAATAGTCCAGCAATTGCAAGCTACCAATGCCCAGCAGCCCTGGCAAGCAGCCCAAGTACCACAAGCTGCTATGCCGCCTTTTATGCCAGGGCAGAATGCCTCCCCAAGCCCCAATGCCATGCAGGGCCAGAACGCCATGCAGGTGCAGAATGCTATGCAGGGGCAGGGTGCTTTAGCTGGCCAAGATGAAGGTAATACCTTAGCAAATGATGGGACTAATAGGTCATCAGTAGTGGCCACTACAGTGGAATCACCATCTACAGCTAAAGTTGATAAGGCTACAGTCACAGCTGCACCTGCGCCTGCACCAGCAGCTACAGCCACAGCTGCACCCGCTGTACCTGCAACTACACCATCAGCCACAGCAGCTGCTCCTGCAAGAGCTGCCGCACCAGCAACTTTAAATTCACCAGTAAAGGCAAGTGTAAAGGATGAGGTAAATGCTGGTGCGGTGGCGGGGGCAACTGTGGTTGCGCCCGCCCCTATGCTTAAGGGCGAGGTTGAAGCCGAGGTCGAGGCTGAGGATAAGGATGATGGTAGCTCTGCGGCTATAGAGAATGAGAATGATAGTGCAGGGGATGATTTAAATTGGATAGCAGAGCTTAATCTTGATAGTAACAGTGATGAGCTTGATGAGTCTGATATTCTTACTTTTGAAAAAGAGTTGGCCCAGAAGCTTATGACAGAGCCTGCCTCTGCAGCTGATGCAGCTGCATCTGAGGAGGATGGCCATGATGGTGGGCAGGAGCTTGCTGAGCATGAGCCAGGGCTTGAGCCTGCTCGTGATGGGCAGGGGCAGGGGCTACGTATTGTAGGCAATAATAAGGCTTATAAGGCATCACAGGTAGATAAGCGCATTGATCCTATTACTGGCAGAAGACGTGATGGTGCTAAGAGCGTTGAGCTTTTTGAAGAAAATGAAGGCTTATATACTCTAGTTAATACTTATTTACGCTATTTAAAAATTGAAAGAGCCTATTCTTTTTTAACCATAAAGGCTTATAAAGAGGTATTAGGTAGAGCCATTAAGTTTTTAGGCTATGGTATTGAGGATGAGGGCTATGCTCTTACCTCTTGGCAAGAGGTTGGAAAAAGAGAGATTAGAGCTTTAGCTCGTAGCTTTAACTTTACTTTAGATAAAAAGCGTCATAGTAGCTCTTCGGTAGCTCACTCTTTACGCATTATGTCGTCATTCTTTAACTATCTGATTAAGAGCAAAATTATTATCTCCAATCCTATGGAGTTTATTACTGTACCTAAGGCAGCTAATACTTTACCAAGAGTTTTATCCTTAAATGAAATTGAGTTATTGTCCGAGCAAATGGATGGCGATAGTCCTAAGGATATTAGGGATTATGCAATAGAACAATTGCTCTTTGCCTCAGGATTGCGTGTTAGTGAGTTAGTTAGCCTGAATTTAGGCGATATTGACTTTGATATGAAAGAGGTAAGAGTAATCGGTAAGGGTGATAAGCAAAGAATTGTACCTGTTGGCAGATCAGCTCTTGAGGCTTTACAGCGCTATTTAAGTTGTAGAGCTACTTTTAAGCCTGTAGATAATGCCTTTTTTGTTAATCGTTTTGGCACTCGTCTTACTGTACGTTCAGTATCCAAGTATATTAAGCAAGCTGCTAATAAGTGTGGTCTAGAGGGTAAAGTAACACCCCACAAATTACGCCACTCCTTTGCTACCCAATTATTGATTAATGGTGCAGATCTAAGAATGGTTCAAGAAATGTTAGGCCACGCCAATTTAGGAACCACTCAAATCTATACTCACGTAGATGTAGCTCATTTACGTGATGTCTACAATAAAGCCCATCCTAGAGCTACAGCTAAGGCCAATAGCGATGAGGTCAATCAAGAGTTAGATAAAAGTCTTGATATTCTCGATAATCTTACCAAGCAAGATGATGAGATTTAGCCCCAGCGCTTGAGTTGCATAGTGAAAGCTAAGGTACGGCCAGGTCACATAGCCATGCCACATGGCTTGGTAATTTGGCCATGGGGTAGGGCAGGCAAGGCCAGGCCAGGCCAGGCAAGGGCAGGCCCATGCCTGGCCCATGCTTGGCCTGGGCCTGAGCGGGCGAGGTTTTGGTGTGAGGCTGGATAACTTTTTACTTGGGATTTAGGGGCGTTTGTGGTGGCTTGATGGCTTTGGGGAGGATAAATCCCATTTTTATGGGGTTTTTGTACTTTAAGAAAACATGGGGCGGGCGAGTTTAGGGCCAGAAATTATGTAGTCAGGTTAATGTCCTACTATAATCTTGGATAAATCGATTTAATGTTTTAGTTTGGCTAATCTTCAGGATGCATATATGGCAGAGTCACTAATTGATGGTTTAAATGAGCAGCAAAGAGAAATTGTTTTTGCTCCTTTATCCAATATTTTCGTAGTAGCTGGAGCTGGTACTGGCAAGACTAGGGTATTAATTTCTCGTTTGGTTTACTTGTTAGAAGAAGAGGGCTTAGAGCCTTGGCAAATTTTAGCTGTAACCTTTACTAATAAAGCTGCTCATGAAATGGAGGAGCGTTTAGTAGATGCTATGGGCTGGGAGCAAAACCAAGGTGTTTTGATGGCTACCTTCCATGGCTTTTGTAACCGTCTGTTACGCCGATATCATGTGGAAGCTAAGCTTCCTGCCAATTTTAATTTGATTACTAATAGTGATCAGGAAAATATTATTCGTCGTTTTTACGATGATTATGGTATTGAGCGCAAGAATCCTGATTATGGTGATTTTAAAGACTTGGAGCTTACCCCTAAGCAGGTAGTAATTCGTATCTCAAATTTAAAAGAGCAGGGAATGGGCCCTACTATTAGCGATGATAGTTTGGATGTGCTCCTAAAAGATTTGGCCAATATTTGGAAAAACACCAGTGCTGATGAGCTTTTTGCTATAGCTTATGCTTATTATCAAAGAGTGTGTGCTAAGGCAGGCTTGGTTGATTTTGCCGATCTCTTAATTAAAACCTTGGATATGCTCTTAAACAATCAAGATATTAGAGAGCGCCTACAGCATCGTTACCGCTATATTTGCGTAGATGAGTTCCAAGATACTAACAATATTCAATACCAGCTGCTTATGGCTTTAAAAGGCCCTAAAAATCATATCTTGGTAGTGGGCGATGATGATCAGTCAATTTATGGCTGGAGAGGAGCTAATAGCAAGAATCTTAATAAGATTTGCCAAGATATATCTGATATGCAAATTTATGAGCTGAGTATTAACTATCGCTCCACTCAAAATATTTTGAATGTAGCTAATGCTGTTATTTCCTACTCTAATGATCGTTTAATCCAAAAGTTCTTAATTAATCCTGCCTCTTATGAGCTCTCTAAAGATTATGACATTAATTTATTAATGTCTTTGCCTACAGATAAGGTGATGCAAGCTTTAAATGCTATTGGAGCACCAAGTGCTGCTAACATGCCTTTAGATCATTTCTTAAGAACTATTAGTTTTAGATATCGTGAAGCTTTAATTCAAGAGTTAGTAAATAAAGACGTGCTCTCAATGTCTGACTTGCAAGCACGTGAGGCTTACAAGTGGCAGCGTAAAGACCTTGATAATAACTCTAATCCTAAGGTTAAGTTTGTTCGTATTTGCCCATCATCGGTAGCTGATGGCGTATTTGTCGAAAAAGTAGTCAAAGCTATGCTCAAAAAAGGCTACAAGTATGAGGATATTGCTGTTTTATATCGTAATAACTCATTGTCAGCCAATATTGAATCAAGACTAAACCTTAATGATATTCCGTACCAAGTTTACGGCGGCTTAAAGTTTTATGAGCGTTCTGAAATTGCTGATGTAATTAGTTATTTGCGCCTCATTGCCAATAGTAATGACAATGTTGCCTTTAGCCGCATTATTAATACCCCTAAAAGAGGTATTGGACAGACAGCTGAGAGTAAGCTTACCACTTATGCAGATGCCTGCGGTTTATCTTATTATGAGGCTCTAGCCAATATTATCCACAGCAATGATAAAGAGAGCCTTAAGCTGGTTAAAAAGTTTATTCCTTTTTACGAGATGATTGAGTCTTTACGTGCTTTAGTTAGTCGTCTTAGCTTGCCTGATTTAATTGTTAAGCTCTTAGAGACCTCAGGCCTTGATAAGTATTATGAACAGCTTGATAGTAAAGAGCGTTCAGCTCGTTATGGTGTATCCCGTAAGGATAATATCGTTCAGTTAATTAGTAATGCTGAAAACTTTTGTAACCTCCATGAAAACTCGAATCAAGAGCTCAAAGTTGTTTCCTCTGAGGTCATTGAGCAACTTATGGCCAATCAAGAGCTCAATAAAGCTCCTGAGCAGGGGGTATTAAATATTAAGGAAGAATCTTCATTTGCGCTTACTAAAGAGCAAATGCAAGCTAATTATGAAAACTTTATTGCTTTTCTTTCTAGTGCCACTTTAGCTGCCTCTACTGAATCTACCGCTCAGGGTACTGAGATAGAAAAAGGCGTTAACCTTATGACTATACATGCCTCTAAAGGATTAGAGTTTCCTGTAGTGGTTGTTATTGGTTGTGAGGAGGGTATTTTGCCTTCTTATCGAGCAGAAGACTTTGAAGAGGAAAGGCGTTTGGCCTATGTGGCATTTACTCGTGCTATTAAGCATCTTTTTGTATGCTTTGCCCAAGAGCGTCAACGAGGCTATGGTCACTTTATGGAAGATAAAGCTACACCTAGTGTCTTTATCAAAGATGTGGCTCAAAAGTATAATGATGAAGAGGATAAGGAGCTCTTGCCTTATAGCGTATCTCGCTTTGAGGGTTTTTAGTTATCTTTTGTAACTACCCCAGTCTAAAATGGAATAGTGCTCATTTTGGGCTGGGGCTTAGTGCTTAGTTAGGTTCGTTTTCTTCTAAACATCTCTTTTGGGAATCATTGTGGCAGGATCTGCCTCAAAGATACTGCCATACTCGCAAACATCGTAGCAAGCACCGCACTCAATACATAATGCCTCATCAATGGAATGATGGCCTTTTTCGTCAACAATAATTGCATCACATGGGCAGGCATCTAAACAAGAGCCGCATTGGGTACAGGTATCTTCATCAATGTAAAACATATGTGCCTCAATTACATTATTATCATGCTAAATAAAGTGCTACCTAGTAAGTAATTGGCGTAGTATGTGTAATAAACTTACAACTAATTACCGCTAGGGCTTACAGTAAACTGGGAAAAGAGATAAAACTGGGCTGATTAATTATAGTACTAGCATTCAAAATTTGAAAACTTGCTTAAATAATTATAGCTAGCTCTAATGTTATTTTAATTTTCACTTTAAGAAAGTTGATTGGTTATGCAAAATATTATTGAAAATTTGGCTGTTGTTCATCAGCAAATCAAACTTGATGCACAAAATGCTGGTCGTAAGGAAAGTGACGTAACTTTATTGTGTGTCTCTAAAACTAAGAGTGAAGATATGATTAAAGCTGCTTATCAAGCAGGTGAGCGTCATTTTGGCGAGTCCTATGCTCTTGAGGCGCAAGGTAAGATCGCAAGCTTGAAAGCACAAGGCTTTAACGACATTATTTGGCATTTTATTGGCCCTATTCAATCAAATAAAACTAAGCATATTGCCTCTCATTTTGATGTGGTTGAAAGCGTAGATCGTATTAAGATTTTAGATCGCTTAAATGAGCAAAGACCTGATGGTTTGCCTGTACTTAAAATCATGATTCAGGTAAATATTTCTCAAGAAGAACAAAAACAAGGTTGTGAGGAACAAGAGCTTGAGGCTTTACTAGAGCATGCTGCAATCTTGCCTAAGCTTAAAGTGATTGGTTTAATGGGTGTGGCCCGTATTGATGCCCCTGATGAGGAGCTCAATGCCTCATTTGCCAAACTTAAAGCTTTAAAAGATCAATATGCTAAGCACTATCCTGAGCTAACTGAGCTTTCTATGGGCATGACAGCCGATATGGCCCAAGCCATTTGCCAAGGATCCACTGAGGTTCGTATTGGTAGTGCTATTTTTGGTGCCCGTGACTACTCTAAGGCTAAAGCCTAAGGGAGGGCTTTAATCTCAGGCTAAAGCTAAGGCAAAGCTCCTTAGGCGTATGCTTATCCTAGGGCTTTAGCCCTAAAGCTATGTGGCTTTGGAGCTAAGGGGCAATTTATTTAAATTTCCTAAGGTGTAACTATGCATTTTATTGTAGGCTTTAGGGATAATTTGGTTTTTTGTTAGGTTGTATTTTATGAGTCAGTTAAAAATCGCATTTATTGGCGGTGGCAATATGGCCACTTGTATCTTTAATGGTATTGTGAAAACTCGTAACCATGAAGACCAAATTATGGTGTCTGGCCCTCATTTAGAAAAGTTAGCACATTTTAAAGAGCAAGGTGCCTTAGTTACTAGCGATAATATTGAGGCATTAAAGTTTGCTGATATTGTATTTTTAGGGGTCAAACCTCAAATCATGCCTGAGGTTTTAGATGAGTTAAAGGGTAGTGGTGTTTATTATACTAATAAGCTCTTTATCTCTATGGCAGCAGGCTGGCGCTTTGAGGCTTTTTACTCTCGTTTAGGCCCATGTAAATTTATTCGTATTATGCCTAACACCCCAGCACAATTAGGTTTAGGCCTAACCTCTATGTGCTGTGGATTGGATGTTAATAAAGAGCAAGAGGCTTTATGTTTAGAGCTATTAAGTGGCCTTGGTAAGACTGTCCTTACTGATGAGGAGGGCATCAATAGCTTAGGTGCACTAGCTGGCTCTGCCCCTGCCTTTATGTATCGCTTTATGGAAGCTTTAGTAAATGAAACCCAAAAGCGAGGTTTTTCCAAAGAAGAGTCCCGTGCCATTATTGAGCAAATGGCATTAGGTACTGCACAAATGGTTATCCACAATCAAGATAAGGATATAAGTGCTTTACGTGAGGCTGTAACCTCCAAGGGTGGAACTACTTTCCAAGGTTTAGCACAAATGACTGAGTACAAGTTTGAGGAAATGATGTCACAAGTAATTGAGGCTTGTTTGCGTCGTACTCATGAATTTGAGAATATGTTTAAATAAGTTTTGTTCATTTAGGAGAATATGAGTTTATGTCAGCAGGAGCTTTCTGGACTTTAATGTATTTTGCCACTGCTATAGTAATGCTCTTTCAATTTAGAGCGCTGTTGCAAAGTAGTAGTGCTGATTATTACCATCCACTTACTCAAGCTGTAACTAAAATGACTAATCCTTTAGTCAATATCCCTGTATGGCGCAATATTAGATTGGGCAGCTTTTTTATGGCTGGCATTATTGTGTCTTTACTCTTAAGCGTGGTTATTTGGCTATTTAGTGCTTTAGTATTAGTTAATATGCCAATTACTTTTGCTCTTTGTGGTGCTTTAATCTTGTGCATTAAGAGCTTTGGTTATTTATTAATTGTCTTGTTATTAGTACAAGCTTTATGTTCTTGGCTCCCAGCTACACGCTCTTTGAGCTATTTATTAGGACAGGCTACCTCCCCAATTACCGCTCCAGTTCAAAGAATTATTCCTCCAATTGGTATGATTGATATCTCTTTGATGGTGGTATTAATTGCTCTTTATGCTCTCAATGCTCTTATTTATAAGGTGTTAGTAAATGTAAGCCCAGAGCTCTTCTTCTTGTGGCGTAGCTTATAAGAGCTTTTGTTGTTTAGTTAGTAATAATAAAGCCTCCGAACTTAAGCTATTGTTCTTAAATAGCGCTTAAGCTCGGAGGTTTTGTATTTTTTCTCATTAATTTATAGGTCTTTTGGGAGCCTTAAGCTTTTGCTAGCATTAATTTTTGCTAAAATAAGGCATTATTTTGCTTAGCCATGGTTGGCTTCAAGCCTTTAAACAATTTCATAGTTTCTAAGCGGAGCTTTTTGATGTATAAAATCCTGGCCTCAGTGATGCTTAGCCTCACATTTGCCATCACTGCTTGTAGCAGCTCAAATTACAATAGTGACGAAGTTCCTGATGTATCGCCAGAGAACCTTTATAATGTAGCTAAGGCCAATATGGCTACTGGTGATTTTGGAGTAGCTCGTCGTTACTTAGAAGCCCTTGATTCTCGATATCCTTTTGGCGATTTAAGTGCTCAAGTACAATTAGACTTAATCTATGTCTATTATAAGGAGCGTCAAAGTGACCTGGCCTCAGCCCAGATCGCTCGCTTTATCCGTTTAAGCCCAACTCACCCAAATATCGATTATGTTTACTATATGAAGGGCTTAACTGAGATTCAAAAGCGCTCTGACTTAATTCAAGATTATTTTGGTCTAGATCGCTCTCAAAAAGATCCAACCAACTATTACAACGCTTTTAATACTTTTAGAGACTTAGTTCAGTCCTATCCTAATAGTGTTTATACTGCCGATGCTTTAAAGCGCATGATCTATATTAAAGATGAGTTAGCTAAGAGAGAGTTAGCTATTGCTCAGTATTATTCAGATCGTGGTGCTTATGTTTCTTGTATCAACCATACTAAGAATATTCTCTACTCTTTTAGAGATACCAAATCATTACAGCCTGCTATGGAGTTAATGATTAGATCTTATGATCGTCTCCATTTAGAAGGCCCTAAAGCTACTGTTACTAAGCTTTATAAAGATACTTTTGGTCATGAACCACAGTACTTAGCTCCAGCTTATGCTCGTGAACAAAAATACACTATTGTTTTAGATAGCCCTGAAACTGCTTCATCTAAAGATGAGGGTAGCTGGCTGGATTCTTTAATGTTCTGGAAGTCCGATAAAGACTCTGATGTACCAAATCAAATTCCAGCTTTACAAGAGTAGTTGCTAGTCAAATACCAAAGTTAACAAAAGCCCGTATATTGCGGGAAACAAAAGCCCGTATGTTGCGGGCTTTTTGTTTGGTATTAATTAACTAAGCTTTTTTAGGATAAACCCATGTCCCATCGTGCTTTTAACTATGACCCACCTTTAGTGCCTTTTTTAGATATCTTGTATGAAGATAATGACATTATGGTGGTAAATAAGCCATCTACTATTTTATCTGTGCCTGGTAAGTTAAAGATTTATCACGACAGTATTCTCTCTCGTGTTAAGAGCATTTATGAAAATGCCTTTGCTGTCCATCGCTTAGATTATGGTACCTCTGGTGTAATGGTAGTGGGCTTAAACAAGGCTGCTATTTCTAACTTGGGCAAGCAATTTATTAGTCGTGATGTAAAAAAAGTTTATGTTGCTTGGGTAGATGGTCATCTTGAAGGGACAGGAGCGGTAGATCTGCCTTTAATTTTAGATATTAATAATAGACCTTATCAAAAGGTCGATTTTGAGGTAGGAAAACCAGCTTTAACTTATTATCAGGCACTCTCTTATGATGATAAGCGTAATTGCACCTTTGTCCGCCTTTACCCACAAACAGGTCGCTCTCACCAGCTTAGAGTGCATATGCAGCAAACAGGACACTCTATTTTAGGTGATCATCTGTACGCTACCGATGCCATCTATGAGTGTGTGCCTCATCTTAATTTGCATGCTGCTTTATTAAGCTTTAAACATCCAAGTACTAATGAGCCTTTAAGCTTTTGTGCTCCAGCACCTTTTGAGCTACCTAAAGGCTGTGAGCCTCAAATTTCGTGGCTTGATGAGGACTTAAGCACCTTGGTTACCACCACTACCAATACTATGCTTAAAGAGACGCATTTAGATGCTTTAAACAGCAAATATTCTCCACAATAAGATAAGAGCCAGTAGCAAAGCTACTGGCTCTTTTAGCAAGATTACTTGCCGTGGTATTTTTTAATGAGATTAAACGCAGCTTGAATATCTTGGGCTTTTTGCGTGTACAAGGTTACCATTTCAGGAGGTAAGCCTTGGGCGGCTAAACGATCTGGATGGTATTTAAGCATAAGCTTTTTATGAGCCTTCCTAATCTCATCCCAAGGAGTATTAGCTGTTACCCCTAAGATCTCATAAGCAGTAGATAATTCACTTTTACCAGATTGACTGCTATAGCTATTCTCGTGCTGAGAATAAGAGCGCTCTTGGTATTCATTTCTGCTGTTATGAGAGTAGTTGTTCTCTTGCTCCTGATATGATCCCTGGTTATGGTAAGAGCTGTGCTCTTGGTAGCTATGGTGGCCTTGCTCTTGGTCTTGGTAGCCTTGCTCTTGTTGTTGGTGGCTACGTGACTCATAAAAGTCGCGGGCAAAGCGTGAAAATTGTTGCTCTGCTAAACGCACCTTGATGAGCTTTTCCATTTGTGAGACTGGAACATCCATAGCAATGGCGATATTGAGTAAGCGCTCATGCTCACCTTGGGTTAGCTCTTCATCAGCAATGGCTACACCCACTTGGATTTCCATTAAGAAGGCCAGCATGGTAATGTTGGAGCCAACAATACCACGTAACTTTAAAGTCTCATCTCTTAAGTCAAAACTATCTGATTTGCCGTAGTTAAAGCTTTCAATAGCAAGGCTACGCATATGCTCATCGAGGTTCATGGCTCTCATAATATGCTCAGACTGCTTAATATGAGATTCATTAATACGGCCAGCACCACGAGAAACATAGCCCATTAATCTAAAGGTTGATTTAATAATAAGCTCATGCTCGTAGCGCTTATTGCCTCTACCCGAAAAAGCATTCCTGGTCTCTAATACTTCGTTGTAGGCTTCATTTTTTGGCTTATCATGAAAGAAATAGCCAATAGCAAAGCCGATAATAGCGCCAAAGCCACCAAAGAATAAACCTATAATTGTGCCAATAATGCGGCCTTTCCAAGTCATTTCGTGCCTCAACTATAATTAGTTTTTGTGGTTAGCTAAATATGTGTTTAGCTCATTAAGTCTATCAACTGTTCCTACATCAAACCACTTAGCTGACAGTACGCTGGCACTTAATTTACCTTGCGCTACCCATTTATCAAAATAAGGACGCAAAGGCTCACGAGCTACAGCGCAAGAGGCAAATGCCTGTGGGTGGTACCAAGCAAAACCAGAGAAGGTATAGTCAGAGCCATAAGATAAGAGCCCGTCCTCACTGATAGCATAATCACCCTTTTGATTATGTGCTGGGTTGTTGGTTAGAAACAGGTGTCCATAAAGGTTAGGTTCGCCCTTGTCATCATAAGTTAATAACTTATCAGGACAAGTCTTTAAGAAATCGTAATTACTGTCTAAAAAGATATCGCCATTGATAACTAAAAAAGGTTCAGAGCCTAGCAAAGGTAAAGCATTGATAATGCCTCCTGCTGTTTCTAAGCCATCGCCTTCTTCTGGAGACGGTATGATGTTGACCCCAAAGGCAGAGCCATCTTTAAGATAGTCAAAGAGCACTTCTTTTAAATAAGCGCCATTTACTACAATATTATCCACGCCTAGGGCTTTTAGCTTTTGAAGGTGCCAGCCAATTAGAGTTTGACCGCCAACACTTACCATTGGTTTAGGTATAGTATTGGTAATAGGTCTTAGTCTCTTGCCTTGACCTGCTGCTAAAATCATTGCTTTGAACATAACAACCCTCGGATCAATAGATATATTATCAGTATTAAGTTTAGCAAAGAATACTTTTAGTTTTCTTAGGTGTCATATAAAAAAAAGCCGCCTTAAAAAGGCGGCTGTTGGCTGCTAATTATTTAGCCTTAAGTTAATTAAATTTTGCCTTGAACATGTTGCTCCAAGAATGCCTTAAAGTCTTTAAGCTCGGCAAAGGAGTCACAGTTTTTGAGCACATAATTTAAAACACGTGGCAAGTACTGCAAATAACCGCTCTTACCATCTCTTAAGTTGAGACGGTTAAATAGGCCTAGTACTTTAATATGGCGCTCAATAGCACAGATTAAAATCATGGATTTAAAATCTTCACGTGAAATTACCTTGCTATCGAAAATGCCACAGGCACTATAAACCTCATAAGCAAAGCTACAAATCCGCTGAGCAAAGTCATCTTCCATATCAACATAGCAATCATAGCCAATGGAGGCTAAATCATAACCTATAGGGCCTTTAACCATATCTTGGTAGTCCAAGATAGCAAAGCGTGACAGGATAGAAATTTCATTTCCAGCTGGTGTTACCATGATATTACGGGAGTGATAATCACGGTGCATGGCTACTTGAGGCTGGCTTTGTAAACTTTGGCTGATAAAGTTATAGGCTTTATCAAGCATAGCCTTATCATCTTGAGTTAAGTTGAGCTTTAAAGTTTTCTCAAACAGCCACTCAGTGCAAATATTAAGCTCCATCTTAATGAAGTCATCATCAAAGTTTGGCAAGGCAGCTAAAGTTTGATAGTCAACCTCATCAAGCTTATATTTTGGCAGTACATGACTTTCAATATTTGGATCATTTAAAGCCTTGGTGCGATATTCCTCAAGACGTAAAGCTTGCTCTTGATTGAGCGGCATAGCACCAATTTTAGTAAGCTCACGAATAGTCTTAAAGTAATAAGCAGGCTCTTTGCCCTCAGGAATGGAGTTGATGTAAACAAAATCACCCATATCCTCAAGCACCATAAAGCCATGCTCAAGATCGCTAATAAAAATAGCAGGCACTAAAACATTAGCATGATCTAACACGCGGTTAAGGGCTACAAACTCCTGGTTCTTTTGGGTCTCAGGAGGAGCATCCATGATAATGATAGAGCCAACATAAGCTACACGTGGCTTAACCTTGGTAGTTTCACAAAGCTTGGTAAACTCATCGTTATTAAGCTTTAGTCGGTAATAATGTCTAAAACTGGCATCACCATTGAGTTGAGTTAAAGAACCAGAACACTGACAACCGCAATCACAAGGATCACAATCTGAGCATGGAATATTGTGGCTTTTTAAAAAAGCTAAAAGATCTTGATAGCGACTAGACACGTTCAAATACTAAATCCCAAACGCCATGACCTAAGCGCTCACCTCTTTGTTCAAATTTAGTAAGAGGACGCCAATCAGGACGTGGAATATAGCCTCCTTCTGGATTGGTATTGACAAGGCCCTCTGCATTATTCAAACAAGTTAGCATTTGCTCTGCATACTCTTGCCAATCAGTAGCCATACGAATCTGGCCACCATGTTTTAATAATGGGGTGACCAATTTCAAAAAGTCATCATTTACTAAGCGGCGCTTGTGGTGACGAGCTTTTGGCCATGGATCAGGGAAGAAAATTTGCAAAATATCAATGCTTTGTGGGCCCAAACATTTGGTTAAAACCTCAAAAGCATCATACTTGATTACACGTACATTAGATAGCTGTTCTTCCTCGATGAGCATCATAGCTGCACCAACCCCAGGAGGATGAACTTCAATACCTAAATAGTTACGTAAAGGGTCTTGCTTGGCCATTTGTACAAAAGACTTGCCCATGCCAAAACCAATTTCTACTACTAAAGGAGCTTCACGCTGAAAAATTTTCGCAGTGTCTAAAGGCTCTAAAGAGCTGACATCGATTAAGTATTTAGGACTTAAATCTTCCAGAGCTTTAGTTTGGGCATTGGTCATACGACCTGCACGAATCACAAAAGATTTGACTCTATGGTTAGGAGTCTCGTTAGTATTAGTCTCTGGAGATTTTGTTTCTTGGTTAATTGCTTCTGTCATAATATTAGTAGCGTACAAACCCCTGTCTTTAGACAGGGGAAAAAGTGCGTTCCTTGTGGATTTTAGTGTTGATAGTCCAAGAATGAAACAACTTCAAAACATTTTTCAATGCTATAAGCAAAATAGCATTGGTGTTTTAAGTGAGCAAAAGCTATTTTTTGGCAGTGGTAACAGCACTACCACTATGCTTAGTACCTGCATCCACGTCACTATTGGCCTCTTGCTTCGTTTCACCAGTAGCAATAGTCAGCTGAATAGTAAAAGGAGACTTCTGCTTTACAACAGCTTTTTTCTCCTTTAGCAATAATCTAGCTTTTCGAGGAGAGCACGGCATTAAGTTTTCACCGCGCATATTTAAAACAGCAACTTTTACTTCCACAACAATCTCCTTGAGGAGCCCCTAAGGCTCCTTTATCAATAAGGATTTAGTTAATATCCTGTGCCCATGTTGAATAGGATAGCTATCTAAGACCATATTTTCCTAAACAACGTAGTTCAACACACTATAAAAGAGTACTCATTAAGGCTTGGACACTAACGAGGGTGAGCCTTAAGGAAGAGGGCTAGCCTAAACCTTTAGGACGTGGACGCTAGTTACAAGTATTTTGAGCAAAAAAAAGCCGTTCAACCTAACTTTCATTATGTTTGCGACTATAAAAATATAGTTAAGAAAGATTAGTGAACGGCTCAAAAAAAATTAGATAAGCTCAAGCTCTTGCATAGCGCTCTTAATAGCATCTTTAGTTGCTTGGCTTAAAGGCATGATAGGTAAGCGAACCTCATCTGAGCATAAGCCTAATAAAGATGCACCATACTTGGCACCAGCAGGGGATGGCTCTTTGAACATTAAACCGTGGAGCTTCATAAGCTTGTCTTGGAGCTCACGAGCTTCTTGCCACTTGTTTTGTAAAGTTAATTCTTGAACCTGATGGACTAACTTAGGTGCAATATTAGCTGTTACGGAAATACAGCCTACACCACCTGCTACATTATAACTTACTTGAGTTGCATCCTCACCGCTTAACCAAGTAAAGTCTGGGCGCTTAATTAAAGCACGCTCTAACCAAGGACGAGATAAATCGCCAGTGGCATCCTTAATACCTGCAATGCGAGGGAGCTCTGCTATCTTAGCTACAGTATCTGGAGTGATGTTTACTACTGCACGACCTGGAATATTGTAAATAAAGATAGGTAAATCAGTAGCATCATGTAACATCTTAAAGTGAGCATAAAGACCATCTTGATTTGGACGGTTGTAATAGCCAGCTACATGTAATAAACCATCAGCACCAGCCTTTTGAGCCTCTAAAGAGTAGTGAATAGCCTCTACTGGGTTATTAGAGCCAGCACCTGCCATTACAGGAACTCTCTTATTAGCAACAGCAGCTACAATTTCAATAACACGGGTGTGTTCTTGAGAGCTTAAAGTTGGGCACTCACCAGTAGTTCCAGCAGGAACAATAGCGTCAGTGCCATTTTCAATGTGCCACTCTACAAGACGCTCCAAGGCCTTCTCATCGAGTTTGCCATCTTTAAATGGAGTTATAAGAGCAACTAACGAACCGTGGAAGGTATGCATGGAACTTCTCCTATATTATTGAAAGGCTCTAGCTAAGCGAGCTTACAAGGGAGGCGCATTAATAAATGCTAATAAATGCTCCCAGAGTTAATGATAAAAAACAATATGATAAGGCAATTTCTGAAGGTGCTAACAAAATAGACAATATTTTTTTAAATTTAATCTTATGTCTGATTGGCTAGATCTTGAGATAAAACAAAGCCTACAAATGCCACAATATTGTACCCGCTATTACTTATTGTGTTAAAAAGAGTTATTTTTTGACACAAAACAGGGCAAAACTAAAGAGATAGAACTAACTGGGGTTTGAGCTAAAAATAAGATAAATATCAGCATCTTGCGGTTATTTTGCTCTTTTGTAAAGATAGGTGGCTTTTATAAACAAAAAGGCCTAGCGCTCTTTGTTGGTGCAAAAGAGCGCTAGGCCTTAGAGCAATAAGATTATAAAATCTTACTTGTTGTTATTTTGTAAACGTAAGGTTGGGAATAAGATTACGTCACGGATGGTATGGCAGTTAGCAAATAACATCACGGTACGATCAATACCAATACCCTCACCAGCAGTTGGTGGTAAGCCATGCTCTAAGGCTACAATGTAGTCCTCATCATAGTACATAGCCTCATCATCGCCATGCTTCTTCTGCTCAGCTTGCTGACGGAAACGGCCTGCTTGATCATCTGGATCATTAAGCTCAGAGAAGCCATTACCCATTTCACGACCACCAATAAAGAACTCGAAACGATCAGTAAAGGCTGGATCGGTATCGCTACGACGAGCTAATGGAGAAATTTCAGCAGGGTAAGAGGTAATAAAGGTTGGCTGTTGTAAGTGAGCCTCGGCAACCTCTTCAAAGAGAGCAGAAATGAAGTGGCCTAATACCCAACCATCGTTGATCTCAACGTGTAACTTCTTACACCACTGACGAGCCTTTTCCTCATCCTCAAGGTCTTCCATGGTAATGCCATTGCCATACTTAACAATAGCTTCTTTCATGGTTAAGCGCTCAAATGGCTTAGCAAAGTCGATATCTAAACCTTCTTCGCCTTCCTTGCCATAGTGAACCTTAGTGTCACCTAATACGTCTAAAGCCATCTTACGGAAAAGGTCTTCGGTAAAGTCGATTAAGTCATGGTAGTCATGGTATGCCATATAGAACTCAATCATAGTGAACTCTGGGTTGTGACGTACGTCGATACCCTCGTTACGGAAGTTACGATTGATTTCATAAACACGCTCAAAGCCACCAACTACTAAACGCTTTAAGTAGAGCTCAGGAGCAATACGTAAGTACATGTCCATATCTAAAGCGTTGTGGTGGGTAATGAATGGCTTAGCGTTAGCACCACCTGGGATCACGTGCATCATAGGAGTCTCAACTTCCATGAAGTTAGCCTCATCCATGTAGCGACGGATAAAGGAAATAATCTTGGTACGGATTTGGAAAGCACGACGAGACTCTTCGTTAGCAATTAAGTCTAAATAACGCTGACGGCAACGAGCCTCTTGGTCTACTAAGCCCTTGTACTTCTCTGGTAATGGACGTAAGGCCTTTACTAAGAGACGTAAGGAGGTTACGTGTAAGGTAAGCTCACCAGTCTTGGTCTTAAAGGCATAGCCAGTAACACCAATAATGTCACCTAAATCAAGCTTCTTAAAGAGCTCTTGATATTGACCCTCTGGAAGAGCATCACGGGTTACATAAACCTGAATCTTGCCACCCATATCTTGTAAAGTAGCAAAAGCAGCCTTACCCATGATACGACGGGTCATAATACGACCAGCAATAGTATAGGTGTTTTTCTCTTGTTCTAAGGTCTCGTTATCCTTATGAGCACAAGCTTTGATAATATCGCTAGCAATGGCATCACGATGGAAGTCATTAGGGTAAGCTTGGCCCTGCTCACGTAAAGCATTTAGCTTCTCGCGGCGTTCTTGGATTTGAGAGTTGGTATTCTCAGTATTTGGAGTGATTTCCTGAGTCATGATTATTACTTCCTAAGGGTAAAAGGCTGAAAAAATCTTATTACAAGGATGAAATGTTTGCTTACAAAATCCTGATAATTATAAGCCTTGCTTTAAACTAGCTTCGATAAACTGATCTAAGTCGCCGTTTAATACGCTTTGGGTATCACGGCATTCCACACCAGTACGTAAGTCTTTAACACGAGCATCATCAAGCACGTAAGAACGAATTTGACTACCCCAGCCAATATCGTCTTTACTATCTTCTAGTGCTTGTTGTTCGCTACGTTGCTTGCGCAGCTCTAATTCATATAAGCGGGCACGCAATTGTTTCATTGCCTGATCACGGTTTTGAAATTGAGAGCGTTCATTCTGGCAAGTCACTACAATGCCTGTTGGCTTGTGAGTGATACGTACAGCAGACTCGGTTTTATTAACGTGCTGGCCACCAGCTCCAGAGGCTCTAAATACGTCTACTTGTAAATCAGCAGGATTGATTTCGATCTTAATATCGTTATCAACCTCAGGATAAGCAAAGGCTGAGCAAAATGAAGTATGACGACGGTTGTTAGAGTCAAAAGGAGACTTTCTTACTAAACGATGAATGCCAGTTTCGGTTCGTAACCAACCATAGGCATAAGGGCCTTCAAATTTAATGGTTGCGCCTTTAATGCCTGCCACATCGCCATCGGAGACATCTGTGATAGTGCATTTAAAGCCATGTTTTTCACCAAATTTGACATACATGCGCATGACCATTTCTGCCCAGTCTTGAGCCTCAGTGCCACCAGAACCTGATTGAATATCTAAATAACAATCAGAGTTGTCTAGCTCATTGGAGAACATACGCTCAAACTCTAAACCTTCGATTTTTTTATCTAAGGCTTCAAGCTCACAAAAGGCCTCTTGTAAGGTAGCTTCATCCTGCTCTTCTTTGGCTAGCTCGTAGAGCATGGCAATATCGTCTAAACCTTGATCAATCTCGGCAAATAGATTTACCACATGTAATAGTGTCTGGCGTTCTTTGCCAAGGCTTTGTGCCTGTTGAGAATCTCCCCAAACATTAGGATCTTCTAGTAAACCATTGACCTCTTCTAAACGTTCACGTTTAGCATCAAGATCAAAGATACCCCCTTAGGGTACTAGCACGCTCGTTCAGATCGCTAAGGCGAGAAGTTAAAGATACGTTATCTAACACTTTAATTCCTTTCAAAATGAGATAAGCGTTAATAAATTTTAACAAGGCATTATAGCAAAATGATAAAGAATGCGCCCGATTAACCAAAGTAAGGGGCGTAAAAATGCTAAAATTGCACTTAAATAATTAAACAAAGAGCTTAGTTAAAGAAAAATTTGTCTCATAAGCTCTTAAATAGTAATAACAGACTGGAGCTCAACTTAGTAATGGGCTTAGGAGATTTGCGATGTTAGCAGATGATATCAAGGTTTCAGTTGAATTAGCTTTAAAAGAGGACTTAGGCGGCAAGGTTGATGAGAGTTTAGATGTTACCGCTCAATTAATTCCAGCCGATCATGTTAATGAGGCTACTGTTATTACTCGTGAGTGTGGTATTTTCTGTGGCAAGCAATGGGTTGAAGAAGTTTATAAGCAATTAGGCGGTAATGTTGAGATCACCTGGTTTGTAAACGACGGCGATGAATTAGTTGAGAATCAAAAGCTATTCTATATTAAGGGTAATGCTCGTACCATGTTAACTGCTGAGCGTACCACTCTTAATTTCGTACAAACCTTATCTGGTGTTGCTACCTTAGTAAACAAGTATGTTAAGGCTATGGGCGATACTAAGACCCAGCTTTTAGATACTCGCAAGACTATTCCAGGCCTCCGTACTGCCCTTAAGTATGCAGTAACTGTAGGTGGTGGTCATAATCACCGTATTGGTCTTTTTGATATGTACCTCATTAAGGAAAACCACATTATGGCTTGTGGTGGTATTAGTGCCGCTATTGCTAAAGCTCGTGAACTCAAGCCAGGCACTAAGGTTGAGGTAGAAGTTGAGAACTTAAGCGAGCTTCAAGAGGCATTAAACGCTAAAGCCGATATTATCATGATTGATAACTTTAACTTTGATGACATGATTGAGGCGGTTAAGATTACCAATGGTCAGGCTAAGCTTGAGATCTCTGGTAATGTAAACCTTGAGACTATTGGCAAGTTTGCCTCTACAGGTGTGGACTTTATCTCTGTTGGTGCTTTAACCAAGAATGTTCAAGCCTTAGACTTATCCATGCGCTTTGTCAAAGATTAATAGCAAGGGCGTTATTTTGCTTTAGCTAAAAGAAAAAAGAGAGCTTATTCAAGCTCTCTTTTTTCTTAGCTATTAGTGAATTTCTAAATTAACTCGTGGCATGATGCGGCAAACCAGCTCATAAGGAATGGTGTTACACAAGTTAGCAATATGCTCAACAGGTAAGCCCTCACCCCATAAAATAACCTCATCGCCGATCTTATCTTGAGCATCAGCACCTAAATCAACAAATAACATATCCATACAAACATGTCCTGCTGTAGGTACTAAACGGCCATTAATTAAAACAGGAGAACCATTAGGCATAGAGCGTGGGTAACCATCACCATAGCCAGCGGCTACAATGCCCAAAGTAGTATCCTCAGGAGCTGTCCAAGCTGCGCCATATCCTACACGAGCGCCTTTTTTAATTTTTCTAATAGCAATTAATGAGCTCTTTAAGGTCATGACTGGGGTTAGGCCTAAGTCCTCACCTGTCTTGTCAGCATATGGGGAAATACCATACATAATAATGCCAGGGCGTACATAGTCGGTACGTGCCTTTGGCCAAGAAATAATACCTGCGCTATTGGCAAGACACAAATCTCCAGTGAAGTCTTTAGCAATACTAAAGAAATAGTCAATTTGCTCTTGGTTATAGTCGCTTTGAGATGGTGTGTCAGCTACGCTTAAGTGAGAAATGAGGCCAATAGGCTGAACAATCTTGTTAGAGCTTTCTAGGCGCTGTTTCATCTTGCTAACTTCATCTTTGCCAGCACCTAAGCGATGCATACCAATATCAATTTTTAGCCAGGCATTGATTGGTTTGTTAATCGGGGCACTTTCAATAGCATCAATTTGCTCTTGATCATGAACAGCGGTATAAAAGCCTTGCTCAGCTATTACAATCACATCTTCTGCATTTAAAAAGCCCTCTAGTAAAATTACAGGCTTAGTGATACCAGCAGAGCGCAGCTCCATAGCCTCAGGAAGGCGAGCAACAGCAAAAGCATCAACTTTTGGCTCAATATTTTGGGCTACATTGATAAGTCCATGGCCATAAGCATTAGCTTTGACTACAGCTACAATTTTAGAGTTAGGCACCAGGCTTTTAATCTTATCTAAATTGGCAATTAGAGCTTGATGATTGATAACGGCTGTTACTGACTTCATACGCTAACAACACGGTTTAAGCATTAAGTACAAAACTTACGCTTAAACAGGTTTCCCCTTGTAATAATGATAAAACTTAAAAATTAAGAAATACCCCTAACAATAAAATTGAAATTGCTATGAGCACAAACATGCTATTCTACTAAATTGTGTTTCATATGGCCTGAATTTCTTTTCAGCATGTCTGTAAATAGCTCATAGAAATTTTAATAATTGGTAACTTGCACTGGGGCAGCACCATTCATGCTAGTGCTTTGGTTGCTGATATCAGGGTGAATATATTCATAGTTGGCCTCAGCATAGCCCTTATCAAAGAAGGCTGTGTATTCACCAACAAAGTGTAAATCAATATCCTTAATAGCACCGTTACGGTTTTTACCAATAATTAAGGTAGCCTGATTGGAGTTATCCTCAGCACCTTCGGACTTGCTATAAATAGACTCACGATGCAAGAACATAATCATGTCCGCATCTTGCTCCAAAGAGCCGGATTCACGAAGATCAGAGTTTAATGGACGGTGATCCTTACGGTTATCAACTTCACGATTAAGCTGAGCTAAAGCTAAAATTGGAACTTCTAGTTCTTTGGCTAGCATTTTTAGTGAGCGTGAAATTTCACCGATTTCTAAAGTACGGTTAGCAGCTTTAGTCTGGCTACGCATCAGCTGAATATAGTCAATCATAATGACGCTAAGGCCACCATTTTCCAAAGCTAGCTTACGGGCACGTGCTCTGAGCTCTAGTGGGGTAATATCACCACTATCATCAATATAGAGCTTATTTCTTTCAGTGCCGTTATCGTTCTCCATCAAGAGCTTAATCTTGCGAACAATATCTAACCAGTTTTTATTACCCACCTCACCTGCTTTGAGCTTGTTCATGCTGACACGACCAAAAGTAGAGAGCAGACGCATTAAAATCTGCTCAGTAGGCATTTCTAAGGAAAACACTAAAGCAGGCTTATGAATATTAGGATTCATAGCAATATTAGCTACGATATTCATAGCAAAAGAGGTTTTACCCACTGATGGACGGGCTGCAATGATATTTAAGCTGCCAGGTTGCAGACCTTGAGTTAACTCATCAAGCTCAATAAAGCCTGTAGGTACACCAGACATAGCTTGTTCACGCTGTAAATCATCGTGAATCTTAGCAATCAGCTCTACAGCTTTAGGGAAAGCTGGTTGTGGGCCTACATCGTTTTTGGCACTGGATTCAACTAACTTAAAGATTAAACCAGAGGCATTGTCAAAAATCTCTTTGGCGCTTTTACCCTCAGGGTTGTAGCACATTTGAGTAATTGACTCACAAGCTGCGATCATGGCTCTTCTTTTAGATTTATTTCTAATAATTTGAGCAAATTCAATAACAGCTTGGCTTGGGGCACCACTTTGAATAATTAAGCTAGCAATATAAGAGCGTCCTCCAGCCTTATCTAAATTACCATCTGTTTCCAGCTGATCGCTTAGTAAAGTAGGATTGAAGTCATCAGAAGTGGCATAGCGCTTAAGAATGGTAGCGTAAATAATGCGGTTCTTTTCCGAGGCAAAATCTTCAACGGTCAAAGAGCCTACATTATTAGAAATAGTTTGGAGTAGAGTTCCATCTTGGATTAAAGCTCCTAAGAGATTACGCTCGGCATCAAGATCTTTAGGGGGGTCTTTATATGCTGTTTCTGAAAAATCGAACTCACTCATAACGATGCATTCCTAAAGCAATAATTGTGAATAGAAATATAGCTCTCATTTTAATGGAGATTTGATGAGAGTGAAAAGCGTATATAAAGTATACTTAGATGACTGTAAAGTGGAGGTGTGAGGATTGTTTTGTAGATTATAAAGACGACAAAACACGGTGTCTTTGTATATTTCCTCAAAGAACCGCATCATCATTTAAAAAGGGGAGAGCTCTAAGCTCAAAAAGAAATGGCGCACCCGAAGAGATTCGAACTCCTGACCGATCGGTTCGTAGCCGATTACTCTATCCAGCTGAGCTACGGGTGCATCATTACTGTGATATGCATCTGCGTATCAAGTGGCGCTCATTATAGCAAAAAGATTTGATCTGGCAAGCATTTTTAACAAATTTTTTTTGAAAATTTAGCAAAAATTTTTTAAATCTCTCTAAAACCGCTTATTTATCAACTTTTCACCCAAGAATTTTCCCATCATTTTCACCCACTTTTTAATCCCCAGCAGCCCAAAATTATTTATGATGCTTAAATAATTATGCCAATCACCCCTCTATCAGAGCACTTACCTCCCAATTCCTCAGTCTCTTTCCTATTTAGCCCTTGCCACAGTCAGCAGCAACAGAGCAAAGGCAAAAGCAAAAGCTTTTGCCATTGCCATTGCCCTTGCTTTAGCGCTTGCTTTCATGACTTAGCGTAGCCAGTCTAAAGGTTTATTATTCTTATGATTGGCTCCAAGCCACAGTTAGATAAGCTTGCTTGGTTAGGTTTTAAGCTTGCTGACTAATTATTACAGAGGTGAGCTTGCTTTGCTTTTTCCTTGGTTCACCAGTTAAAGCTCTAAGCTTGGCAGGTTAATGTTGTTGCTTAAGGAATAGTTTTAGAAAGCATTCCAACTGGTGCGCCATCCTGCTTGCCAAGACGACAGCAGTTATTGTGCATAGTAGGCACTTCCAGCGCTGTAGGTGCTGCAGGACACAGTCATCGCTGTAGGCGCTGTAAGAGCAGCTGGTAATGCAAGCATTGCAAGGACTTTATGCATTGTGGGAGGTCTTGGTTTTGGTTTTCTTTAGGTTAGGGCAGATGATGAGGCCCTGGCCCTGGTTGTGTGCGATTATGGGGCTGTAAGAACCAGTGCAAGGGGGAGGTGTGGTCTTGTGGTGAAAAGTACTAAAAAGCTTTAGGTAGGGCGTCGTAATGGGGCTATACGAGCGCTATGATGGGCGACCTTTGTAATTAGGATGGGGCTGTTCTTTTAATTTTGAGGCATGGGTGTGGAGTGTCTATGGTGCTATTGAGAGTTTAGCGTTTGGTAAATGACTGATGATGGTATGGTTGAGTGCTTGGTTGGTAATTGTTAGATGGTATGGTGAGGGCTGGATGGGGTGGCTTGCTAGATACAACAGAATGGGAATAAAAAAACAGCTTTACGCTGTTCTTTATTGAAGTCAGTGGCGGAGAGAAAGGGATTCGAACCCTCGATACAACTTTTTGGTCGTATGCTCCCTTAGCAGGGGAGTACCTTCAGCCTCTCGGTCATCTCTCCGCTGACTGTGGAGCGCATTATCATGGTTTTAGCATCAGATGTCAAGCGCTTTGACAAATTATTTTAATAAAATTACATATTGACTTAATGAAAAGTGCTAATAAATTTGATATTTATCTTGTTTTGCTGCCAATAATATTTTTAAAAATAAAAAAGCTGATACCCCTTAGGGGCATCAGCTTTTGAGGCAGAACAGTAGTTAAAGATTAATCGTTGAACTCATCTTCATCGTCTAAAAATGAATCTGGGTTATTAACTTTATTATTTCTTAGTAAAGATTCCCTCATAATCTGGCAATTTGAGGGGGCATCGATACCAAGACGTACTTTTCCTGCCTTAACATCCACGATGGAAATAGTAATATCCCTTCCGATATGGATTTTTTCACCTTTCTTCTGGGATATTACTAGCATTTATAAACGCTCCTGCAAGAATGGGGCTACTGCATTAATAGCAGCGTCTAAGCCATTCTTGTTAGTACCACCAGCCTGAGCCATATCTGGACGACCGCCGCCCTTGCCATCAACATGTGCAGCAACAGCATTGACTAAGTCACCAGCCTTGAGCTTGCCAGTTAAGTCCTTGGAAACAGCAGCAATTAAGTTAACCTTATCGGTCTTCTCATCAATAGAGCCTAATACGACTACGCAGGTCTTAAGAGTGTTCTTAAGCTCATCGACAGCTAAACGTAGCTCACGCATAGAGTAGCCGTCAACCTTACGAGCAACAACCTTAACACCATTAAGCTCGGTAGCTTCATGAGCAAAGTTTACACACTCTAAATGTACTAACTTCTCCTTTAAGAGCATGTTCTCATGCTCAATAGAGTTAGTATGCTCAATCATATACTTAGCACGCTCAACAAAGCTGAAGTTGTCAGTCTTCATAATGTTGCAAGCTTGAGATACGATGCGAGCAATGGTCTGTTGATACTCAATAGCAGCCTCGCCTGTGAGGGCTTCAATTCGGCGTACGCCTGAGGCAATAGACTCATCAGATACAATGATAAAGTAACCTAAATCACCAGTACGTCTGGCGTGAGTACCACCACATAACTCCTTGGAGTCATGGCCCATGGAAACTACACGTACCATACCTTCATACTTCTCATCAAAGAGAGCCATAGCGCCAGACTGCTTAGCACACTCTAAGTCCATAACATCAGTAACGATTGGGTTGTTGTTACGGATATAGGAGTTTACTAAGGCTACTACTTGTTGACGCTCTTGAGTAGAAAGAGGTTGTGGGTGAGAGTAGTCAAAGCGTAAGCGATCTGGGCCTACAGAAGAACCCTTCTGGTGAACGTGGTCGCCTAATACGGCACGTAAAGCAGAGTGTAATAAGTGGGTAGCACTGTGGTGAGCAGCAATATCCTTACGACGCTTAGCGTTAACGATAGCCTTACACTCATCGCCTACTTTAAACTCACCTAACTCAACACGGCCAACGTGAATAGTGGCTTTACCAACAAATTTAGTGTTCTCAACAATAAATAAGTTGTTATTGCAACGAATTTCACCAGTATCGCCAATCTGACCGCCCTTTTCGGCATAGAAAGGAGTGTTATCTAATACGATAACAGCTTGTTCGTCAGTTAAGACTTCATCACAAGCATCTACGCCTTTAAACATAGCAATGATCTTGCCGCGATCTTCAGTGCCATCATAACCACTAAAGGTAGTTTGAGCATCAAGCTTTAATTCTTTGTTGTAGTCGATACCGAAAGTAGAGGCAGACTTAGCACGAGCACGTTGCTTAGCCATTTCGCTCTCAAAGCCGTCCATATCAACAATATAGCCACGATCACGTACTACATCTTGGGTAAGGTCAGCTGGGAAGCCGTAGGTATCGTAGAGCTTAAATACTACTTCACCTGGAATAGTGCGCTCAGCGCCTAACTTTTCAAGCTCAGAGTCTAATAAAGCTAAACCACGATCTAAGGTGTTTAAGAACTGCTCTTCTTCTTTCTTTAAGGTGCGCTCAATTAAAGCTTGTTGCTCTACGAGCTCAGGGTAGGCCTTACCCATTAACTCTACTAACTTAGCAACGACCTTGTAGAAGAATACATCCTTGGCTCCTAAGAGACGACCGTGACGTACGGCACGACGAATAATGCGGCGTAATACGTAACCACGGCCTTCATTGGATGGTAATACGCCATCAGCAATTAAGAAGGAGCAAGAACGAATATGGTCTGAAATAACACGTAAAGACTTAGCAGACTTATCTTGAACGCCTAAAATTTCAGCTACATTATCAATAAGGGCACGGAAAAGGTCGATGTCATAGTTAGAGTGAACGCCTTGTAAAACAGCAGCAATACGCTCTAAACCTAAGCCATTATCGATCATTGGCTTGCCTAATGGCTCAAAAGTGCCATCGGCTTGACGATTGTATTGCATGAACACAATGTTCCAAATTTCGATAAAGCGATCGCCATCTTCCTCTGGAGAGCCTGGAGGGCCGCCCCAAATGCCTTCACCGTGATCGTAGAAAACCTCAGAGCAAGGGCCGCAAGGACCAGTGTCGCCCATTTGCCAGAAGTTATCAGAGTTATAACGACCACCTTTATTGTCACCAATACGCACGATCTTCTCGTCAGGTAAACCTACAATGTCGTGCCAAATGTCATATGCCTCTTGATCCTCAGCATAGACGGTAACCATTAAAGATTCTTTTGGTAATTTAAAGCCTTCGGTGAGTAATTCCCAAGCATAGGTAATAGCTTCTTTCTTGAAGTAGCCACCAAAACTAAAATTACCTAACATCTCAAAGAAAGTGTGGTGACGAGCAGTATAACCTACGTTATCTAAGTCATTTTGCTTACCGCCAGCGCGCACGCACTTTTGAGCTGTGGTTGCGTTGATATAAGGTCTTCTGTCCTTACCAAGGTAAATATCCTTAAACTGGTTCATACCTGCATTGGTAAACAGAAGGGTAGGATCATTGTATGGCACTAAAGAGCTAGAACGCACGATTTCGTGGCCATGATCCTTAAAGAAGTTGAGATACGTATTACGGATCTCGTCTGTAGACATGTACATACTGAATATTCTTGTTTCTAAACAGATAAATGTAAACTTACCTGAGAATGGGACAAAAACCTAATCTTGCTATTATACCCACGAAAAAGACCGACAATTAACACATTTGCTAATTTATCTTTAATTTTTAATGAATAAGGGTAGGGCTTACTAAATAAGATAGCTATCTTTTATTAGCGATCTGGAGGCAGGATATAGCCTTGTGGACGGCTTACTTTAAGGTCTAGTTCGTGCAGAGCACCGATCATTTGTTCTCTTAGGTCTAAAGTTGCTTGGGCTAGTTCATTGCGCTCTAGTTTAGCTGCGTCAATGCTAGGGAGCATAGTAATATGCACCTCGCCATTATTAAAACGACCTAAATCTATTTGTCTGGTGTAAGTAGAGGTAATAAAAGGAATTACTTTTACTTGAGCTAACATGGCTGTATGCAAGGCACCTGTTTTAAAAGTGCCCACAGGGCCATGTCCTGATCTAGTGCCTTCTGGAAACATCCAGACAGATATATGCTTGTTTTTTATCTTATTAACTATTTTCAGCATGGTTTCGTAAGCTTTAGAGCGGTGGTCACGATCTAGCAAAATATTGCCTGATAAGAAAAATAAGATGCCGAAAATAGGTGTAAAGATAAGATTCTTTTTTCCTACACACACCATGCCTGGCTGAGGAATATGGGCCATAGTAATAATGTCCCAATCGCATTGATGCAAGCCTACTAAAATAGCAGGCATTTGCTCGCGAATAGCTTGTTTATCAAAGTGCAATACTACTTTTACCCCAATGACTTTTTGTGCCCAAGTAAGCATGTAGGTTAGCGCATAGACATTATTCTTATGCATAGGACGAATAGTGCAAATGATAATGCCTACTACTAGCCACATTAAGGACATGGCAAGCAAGATAGTAAGACGGGTGGTAAAAATAAAATAACGCATGGTGAAGAAAAAATCACAACCTATGGGTAAGAAAAATAGAAATTCATCTTAAATTAAGCCGCTTGCAAAAGCAATTTTGTAACATCAGCTGACCATAACAATAAAGCCCAAGTTAATGAAAACTTGGGCTTTATTTTGGCCGTGATCCTCAAAACTTGCGCAAGGTTTAGGGCCTAGCTAAGTATTAGCTAAGAGCACTACTGGGCATCAGCCTTAGCAGCAGCCTCGGATGGCTCAGTGGAGGCCGCAGCGGCGACCACAGGGGCCGTATCATCGGCCTCTGTGGCTTCTGATGGCTCTGTAGTGGCATCAGTCGGAGCTACTTTGGCAATAACTTCGATGTAATCGACCTTTGGTAAGGAGCTTGGTAGGCTTTCACCTTGACGCTCTCTTTGAGAGATGCGCTCATTAATGATTTCTTCGCCTAATTTAATCTTACGCTTGCCTGCGTAAATAATAATGCCATCGCCCTTTTGGATGCTAGTAAGCTCAGCAATGCCATCTAAGCCTTGTTTGAGGTGAGCATTGGAGATTTTCATGAGCTTTAAGCCCTTGCCTCGTGGTAGCACAGTAAGCTCAGAGGCTGGATAAATTAATAAGCGATTTTTCTTGCTGATTAATACAATGAGACTGTGTTCTACATCCTCAATTTTAACTGGGGCTAGCAAGTTAGAGTTTTCATCTAAGCTTACTATAGCTTTACCTGCCTTATTGCGGGTAATCATATCGGCTAGGCGACAAATAAAGCCAAAGCCCATATCACTAGCAAGCAGATAATGATCTTCAATGGCTCCTGTTAACACAGTAGTGATAATTTCATTAGGCTGTAAATTGAACTTAGTAGAGATAGGCTCTCCTTGTCCACGAGCTGATGGCAGATCTTTAATTAAAATGCTAAAGCTGCGGCCTAAGTTAGATAGAAATACTGCGTATTGATTGCTCTTGCCTACTGCTTGAGCCATAAAACTATCGCCACTCTTATAAGAGAGACTCATAGGATTAATATTGGTGCCATTAGCAGCACGAACCCAACCCATACGGGAGAGAATTACGGTCATAGTCTGAGCTGGGGTGGCTGTTACTAAATCAATTTCTTTAGCCTCAGCACGCTCTACTACCTGACAACGACGCTTGTCACCATACTTTTTAGCATCAGTACTTAATTCATCTTTGATGAAATTCATAAGCTTTTCAGGATGGGCCAAGTGATCCTCAAGATCAGATTTCTCATCTTGCAGCTTAGAGATTTCAGCATGAATCTTTTCCTCTTCTAAGCGGGCTAATTGACGTAATTTAGTGTCTAAAATATAGTCCACTTGAAGCTCTGAGAGCTTAAATTGCTCCATGAGCTTGCGCTTAGGGTCATCGTCATGACGAATGATCTCAATAACCTCATCGAGGTTTAAGAAAATAGCCATGAGACCATCTAGCAAGTGCAGGCGCTTATTAACAGCACTTAAGCGGTGGTTAAAGCGCTTGGTTACTGTATCAGTACGATAAGTAATCCACTCTTGTAAAATGGTTTTTAGGTCTTTAACTTGTGGCTTACCGTCTAAACCTAAGATATTAAGATTAACTCTATAAGTACACTCTAAGTCGGTAATAGCAAAGAGGTGGCTCATGAGCTCATCAATATCAACACGATTAGAGCGTGGCACAATAATTAAACGACAAGGGTGCTCATGATCGCTGGCATTAATTAAGTCACTAATCCATGGTAATTTCTTTTTTACCATTAAATCAGCAATTTCTTTTTCAATTTGACCCACACCAACTTGATAAGGTAAAGCGCTGATAACAATACCGTCTTTGGTATTTTCATAAACAGCTCTTACCCTAATGGTGCCCTTACCTGTCTGATAAATTTTTAACAGCTCATCTTGAGGGGTAATAATATCTGCGCCACAAGGGTAGTCAGGGCCTTTTACATATTTAAGTAAGTCCTTAACACTAGCATTAGGGTGATCAATTAAGTGAGTGGTAGCTTTAACCAGCTCATTAAGGTTATGAGGTGGAATATCGGTAGCCATACCCACAGCAATACCCATAGTGCCGTTGAGCAAAATATTAGGCACACGAGCAGGCAAGGCTTTTGGTTCTTCTACCGTACCATCAAAGTTAGGTACCCATTCAACGCAGCCTAGATTTAAATCTTCAAGCAATAATTCAGATTGGCTAGACAATCTAGCCTCAGTGTAACGCATGGCTGCAAATGACTTAGGGTCTTCTACATCACCCCAGTTACCTTGGCCGTCAATGAGAGGGTAACGGTAAGTAAAAGGTTGAGCCATTAACACCATAGCTTCATAACAAGCAGTATCACCGTGAGGGTGGTATTTACCTAATACTTCACCTACAGTGCGAGCAGACTTAACGTGTTTGGCCTTGGCATTAATACCTAACTTGGCCATAGCGTAGATAATGCGTCTTTGTACTGGTTTCATGCCATCGCTAACAGCTGGAAGGGCACGATCTCTAATTACACTCATTGAGTAGTTTAAATAGGCATCTTGAGCAAAATTTTGTAAAGGAAGTTGCTCAATACCCTCTAAACTAAGCTCGTTTTTCATAATATTGCTCATGTCAGTACTTAAAAAATTTAATAAAAATCTACTAATACATTACAAAAGCCCAACAATGCTAAAGACTGCATAAACTAAGTTATAGCATTGCTGGTATTAACTGGGGCTTACTAGTTAGTTTTAACTAGAAAGTATACGTACTTTAAACTAAAGCTAATGATATTGTTAGTAGTAACCAGAAAAAATGGCTAAAAATATAGAAAAAGCAGAGAATAATGTTAGTTTTACATACAGATAGCGCTAAATTGTGCAATAAAAGAGCGAACTCCTTGAGGAAAAGTTATCCAGCCTTAGAGCATTTGGGGTTGCTATTGGGATGCAAACTCGTTCTTTAATTACTAATTATTGCGTTAAAAAAGCGCTTTTTCATGAAAAATCATTATAATGGTGACACCTTTTCTTGTTAGGAACACGAGCCATTTGTCTATGCATAAAATCACTAACCTTATTTTTACTGCCATATTGTTAGCTTGTTTGCTTGTTCCTACATCATTTGCCAAACATTTATCTGATTTGAGCAAGACAGCAAATCTGCCTACCTCTTTATATAACAGTGCCTTGATTGATGGTGTTATTGAAGACTATGAATTTGATTATATGAAAATCAAAAAAATTTCAGGTTTGCAGATTTTCCCTAGAGGTTATAGGGCTCCTAAGAATCTAGTCGATAAAGTGGTAGTTTATAAAAATATCCACCAAATGCTGCTTTATAAAGGCGATAAAGTAGTACGTAAATATTGGATTGCTCTGTCTGATCGTCCTCAAGGTCATAAAGTGAAAGAAGGTGACAAGAGAACTCCTGAGGGCACTTATACCCTTGATTATGTTAAAGAAAATTCTTACTACTACCGTGCTTTCCATATTTCATATCCTAATCCTAAGGATATAGAAAATGCTCGTCGCCTAGGAGTCAGACCTGGCGGTATGATTATGGTTCATGGCCAACCACCATCTAATGGTGAGTTTCATGAGACGGTGCAAAGATCTGATTGGACTAATGGTTGTATAGCAATTTTAAATCCAGAGATTGACGAGTTTATCTCTTTGGTTGATCCTGGCACTCCTATAGAGATTAATCCTTAAATTAGGGTGTGATTAAGTTATCTTTTTATTGCTGTGTTGTTTAATAATTTGAGGTGTCATTTCTTATGGGACTAAAACAGGCGTATTTTGCGCTAAGAGATCAAATACGCTTTGCTTGGGCGCAATATCAATATAGTTATGAACCTCAAGGACAAGTAGAGCATTTTAATTGGGACAATATGAAGCATATTGTGGTATTAAAGCTTGATGGCAAGCTAGGCGATACCCAAGTAATGACTCATTTTTATCGTAATTTAAAAAATCTGGCCCATAAGCCTACTTTGACCGTAGTTTGTCCTGAAAACCTAGCATCTGTTTACTATGATGTTTTAGGCTTTGATCAAGTATTAGTAAGCTCACGTAAACCAAAAGCCCAAGAGATCAAAAATCTCTGCCAACAAATTATTGCTGCCTCTCAAGGAGCAGGAAATAATGGCAAGATTGATTTAGTGCTCTCAACCGAGCCTAACTATCGTCCTCGTGACTTTATTTTTAACTATCTGTTAAAACCAGACTTTATTGTTGGATGTGATCCTAAAGTTAAAAGTATCAATCTCTTTTTATATCATCCAACTACCTATAATCACCCTGTTAGCCAAGCTTTTTGTAACCTCATGGAAAAGGGCCATTTAGCCTATAGCACTCCTGTAAGCTATACACCTTTGTTTACTAAAGATAGCTTGTCCCAAGCCCTTGCTTATTTAAGACCTAAAGCCAGCACTAACTCTAGCGCTGTCGCCCCTGAGGGCGCTGTTGCGTCCCCTGAGGGCCCAGCCCAGAGCGCTGGCCCTAGCCAGGGCCTGGGCCAAAGCCAAGATACTGGCTCTGACTTGGGGACTGTGGCAAAGAGTAGCCGTTTTGATGATGGGTTCTTTGTGTTTGGTCTTAATCCTTTGGGAGCACCAAAGGCTCGTAGAATGAGTGTTGCTACTAGTGTGGCCTTAGCTAACGCAGTTTTGCAAAGTGCTAGTAATACTAAAGTATTGTTAATGTGCCAAAGCTCTTTTAGTGACTACATCAAGTCGGTAATGAGTAATATCGATCCTGCGCTGCTCTATGATGAGCAGGGGGAGGCACGTGTGCTGCCAATGCCTGATAACACTTCGGTACTAGATTTGGGGGCTTTAATACATTGCATCGATGCACTTATTACTGTGGATACTGCAACTGTGCATTTAGCTTGTGCCAGTAAAATACCTGAGCTTTGTTTTTATAATAATGATAATGCTGAATCTTGCCGTTGGGCACCAATAGGACAAAGGGCGCAATGTGTAAAGTTTGCTGATGCTAATTTTGGCGCTATGGATAGTGAGCCTTTTGTAGTAGTAGCGAACAACTTTATTAAAGAGCAAATTGAGCTCAATAAGCTTTAGTTGAAAATAAGCCCCCAATAGTATTATTGAGGGCTTATTTTTTATCAGGCCTGAGGTGGACGTGCAGGCCTTTGAGGGCTGCCATTTTAGGTGCTTGTCCTTTGGGGCTCGCCCTTTAGGGGCATGGCCCCTAAAGGGTGGTAGGGCTTGGGATGGGGCTAGTTGTCTAGCTCTGGAAGCCACTTAATTTGTAAATTTTGAAGACCAGATGATTCAATGTTTTGTAAGCTTGCTGGTACATCAACATGGATGGAGGCTACTACCACTCTTTCTCCAGCGTGGGAGCCTGTGGCGGTAATAGAAATAACATTGAGCTCTAAAGTGGTAAGGTTTAAATCACCATTGTCTGCTTGCTCTTCACTGTCGTTTAATAGCTCTGGAAGCTCATCTTCTTGCCACCAGGCCATATTAGGCATATCAAGCTCAACATTAAGATCGTATTTGTCGCTATTAAGGCGCTCGTTGATCTTATTTAAAGTGATTTCGTCTGCTTCGGTTAAATTAAGAGTTTCAAATACTAAATTTAAAGCAGTATCACATAAGAAATCAAAATCACTATCACTAATGATGTCTAAATCTAAGATAGTCTCAACTGCGTTGCTCATATTGTGATCCTAAAACAAAGGGCTACCTTCAATTATTATGATAGGTAGCCCTTATATATTAATAAGCCGTTATTTAATTAGTGGCCAACGTCTAAATCTGATGGAGGCCAGTGCTCAAGACGCATACCTAAGGAGAGACCACGCTCTGCTAATACGTCCTTAATTTCAGTTAAGGACTTCTTACCTAAGTTTGGAGTCTTTAATAATTCAACTTCAGTACGTTGTACTAAGTCACCAATGTACTTAATACCCTCAGTCTTTAAGCAGTTAGCTGAACGTACAGTAAGCTCAAGATCCTCAACTGGGCAAATGAGCTTAGGATCGATTAATGGACGGAAAGAAGTATCCTCAGCAGGCTCAATGGAGTTTCTAATATCCATGAAGGTGCCAAGCTGCTCAGCAAAAATAGTAGCAGCTAAGGAAATAGCAGCATCTGGCTTGATAGTGCCATTAGTCTCAATAGTGAGATCTAAAGCTTCCATACCATTTTGAATTTGGCGAGTCTGAACTGCAACATTTAAAACAGGGCAGTAAGAAACGTCAATTAAAAGTCTGCCAATAAAGCGATTATCACCATTCTCAACAAATGGTTGGCTTTGTGCTTGAACATAGCCACGACCACGACTTACGTGAAGAGTCATATTGAGAGTCTTATCAGGATCAGTGATATGGCATAACACTAAATCAGGATTCTTAATCTCAACATTGGCTGGGCATTGAATGTCAGCGGCAGTAACTGGGCCAATACCTACTTTATTGATGTGTAAAATAGGATTAGTGGCGGTATGACCTTCGCACTCAACAGCTACTTCTTTGATGTTTAATAAGATTAAGAGGATATCCTCTTGTACGCCCTCAATAGCACTGTATTCGTGAACAGCGCCTTCAATCTCAACCTCAGTAATAGCATAACCAGGAATGGATGAGAGCATGATACGACGAAGCGCAGTACCATAAATCTGGGCGTAGTTTGGCTCAAAAGGCTCAAGAGTAACACGGGTTTTGTTGCGTGCAACTTCTACGACTTCCTTAATATTAGGTCTTAGAAAATCAATTTGCTCCAAGGTTCCACCCTCAAATGTTGTAGGTTTATGCAGGCCCTTAAGTTTTCACTTAACACAAAGCTCGAATTGAAGATAGCAATAGAGTAGCTTGGTGAAATGACTAGTATGCTCAAGCATGTAACTAGTTGATGGTAAAGGAGTGAAATTACTTAAGGAAAGATGACTAGCTTAGATAAGCTAACATCTTGTTAGTGACTGCTATAAAGTAAGTCACAAATGTCGTAGCAGGTCAAAATGACCTATAAAATTCTTTGTACTTAGTAAAGAACACTAAAAAATAAGTGTTCATAAGTGCCAACAAATAAGTACTGAATTTGATGACACTTATAAAGCAAAGCTAGGCTTAAGTAAACTCAAGCCTAGTCTTGTTTCATCACTTAAGATGATTAAAGTGCTTATTCAGCAGACTCATCTTTGAGGTTAGTACGATCTACTAACATGATGTAAGCCATAGGTGCTTGGTCGCCTGGACGGAAACCGCACTTTAAGATACGGGTGTAACCACCTGGACGGTTAGCTGCAGCCTTGGAAACTTCGTTGAATAACTTAGCAACCATTTCCTTATCACGGAGACGGGCGAAAGCTAAACGACGGTTAGCAACAGAATCAACCTTAGCAAGAGTAATTAAACGCTCAACAAAACGACGTAACTCTTTTGCCTTTGGTAAGGTGGTCTTAATGATCTCGTGCTCGATAAGAGCATTAGCGAGATTGCGATACAGCGCTGCACGGTGTGCAGAAGTGCGGCCGAGGTGACGACCAGCTAAACGATGACGCATTGTTATTTCTTCCTGAATTGACAGTAATGTTACTTACTCGAACGCTGTAAGTTCTGAGGTGGCCAATTTGCAACACGCATACCTAAAGATAAACCGCGAGTTGCTAACACATCCTTAATTTCAGTTAAGGACTTCTTACCCAAGTTTGGAGTCTTGAGTAATTCAACCTCAGTGCGTTGGACTAAATCGCCAATATAGAAAATCTCCTCTGCCTTTAAGCAGTTGGCAGAGCGTACAGTAAGTTCAAGATCTTCAACAGGCTGTAATAAAACAGGATCTGGTAAAGGAGGAGCAGCTGGAGTGCTAGTGCGCTCTGGGATGTCTTCCTTATCCACGAGGTTGCTCATATTATCGCATAAGAGCTCAGCTGCGTGCTTTAAGGCCTCATCAGGGCTGATGGTGCCATTAGTCTCTAACTCAATAACCAAACGGTCTAAGTCAGTACGCTGTTCAACACGAGCAGACTCTACCTCGTAAACGTATCTTGAAATTGGGCAGAATGCAGCATCAATGAGAATCTCATTCTCTTCCTTAGCAGGTAAGTGCTTAGGATCATTACTTACTACATAGCCACGACCGTATACGACGCGGAGATTCATTGACAAACTAGCCTTGTCTCCAATTAAGGTACAGATATGGGCATCAGGATTTACGATGCTCATACCCTCAGGGCAAGTAATATCAGATGCACGTACAACGCCTTCGCCATGCTTAGTTAAAGAGAACCAAACTGGACCTTGTACTTGATGATTAGATGAAATAGCAATGTTCTTTAAGTTCATTACGATTTCAATCAAGGACTCTGCTACATCTTCTTTAGCTGAGGTCAAGCTAGTAACGCCTTCGATTTGTAAAGCGTCAAAAGCATAACCAGGAAGAGTCTTTAACAGAACATCACTTAAAGCAATACCAATGGTATTACCAAAACCGCGCTCTAAAGGCTCGATTACGATGCGAACATGATTTGGTCCAAGCTCAGTAAAACCAACAGGCTTTGGGCTGAGTAATTCACAAACTGACACTATTTATACCCCACAAATTAAAAGGAGTGCAGGCAGGTTGCCTATCTATTACTTAGAGTAGAACTCGACGATGAGCTGTTCCTTGATATCAGCAGGAAGCTCAGAACGCTCAGGCTTGTTCTTGTAAGTACCCTTCATGGCGCTGTGGTCTACGTCGATCCAAGTTGGCTTAACGGCACGTTGACCTGCTAAATCGATTGCAGTCTTGATACGAGTTTGCTTCTTAGCCTTCTCGCGAACTGCGATCTCATCAGATGGCTGAACCTGATAGGATGGGATGTTAATTACACGACCGTTAACAGTGATAGCCTTGTGGCTAACGAGCTGACGGGACTCCATACGGGTTGAACCGAAGCCCATGCGGTAAACTACGTTGTCTAAACGGCCTTCTAAAAGCTGTAACAAGTTCTCACCAGTGTTGCCTGGCATGTTAGAAGCTTTCTTGTAGTAGTTGTTGAACTGACGCTCGAGAACGCCGTAAATACGACGAACCTTCTGCTTCTCACGTAACTGAGAACCATAGTCAGATAAGCGAGCCTTGTTGGCACCGTGTTGACCTGGTGCAGTGTCTAACTTGCACTTGGTGTCAATAGCACGAACACCAGACTTTAAAAATAAATCCACGCCCTCGCGACGGCTTAATTTTAGAGCTGGTCCTGTATATTTTGCCATTTATCTTTCTCCAATAAAAAAACAGATACCAGATTAGACGCGACGCTTCTTTGGCGGGCGACAACCGTTGTGAGGGATCGGAGTAACATCAGTGATGTTAGTAATCTTATAACCGATCGCATTTAAGGCACGAATAGAGGACTCGCGACCTGGACCTGGACCCTTTACTAAAACTTCAAGGTTCTTTACACCGTACTCCTTGGCAGCCTCACCAGCACGCTCAGCAGCAACCTGAGCTGCATAAGGAGTGGACTTACGAGAGCCACGGAAACCAGAACCACCAGCGGTAGCCCATGAAAGGGTGTTACCTTGACGGTCAGAAATGGTTACGATGGTATTGTTGAAAGATGCGTGGATGTGAGCTACACCATCAGCGATTTGCTTCTTACCGCGCTTGCCACCACGAGCACGTGGAGCAGAGGCAGTCTTGGTAGCTGGGGCAGCAGCAGTTGCTGCAGGGGTTGCTGCGCTAGCAGCTTGTTGGATTTCTTCAGCCATCATGTGCCTCCTTACTTCTTAATGCTCTTACGTGGACCCTTGCGAGTACGTGCATTAGTCTTGGTACGTTGACCGTGAACTGGTAAACCACGACGGTGGCGTAAACCACGGTAAGCACCAAGGTCCATAAGGCGCTTGATGTTCATAGAAACTTCACGACGTAAGTCGCCTTCTACGGTGTACTTGGCAACTTCGGCACGAATCTTATCTAAGGTAGCTTCGTCGAGTTCCTTGAACTTGGTTAACTCAGCAACTCCTACTGCTTGACAGATGTCACGAGCACGAGTCGGGCCGATGCCGTAGATGGATTGCAATGCAATCACGGCGATCTTGTGATCAGGCACATTGATGCCAGCGATACGGGCCACTATTGATCTCCTAGAAAAAGGTCGGTTAAAAATTAGCTGTCGCAAAGCCCGTTAGGATACGCGACAACCGTATAGTGCACTTTGGCAAAAATTCTTTCAGCCACACCCAAAACCTAAGCAATCTTAGTTGAAGTACTAATTTAAACTACTTGGTTCATTAATAGGGCATCATTAAGGCTAAGCTTTAAACTTTTAATCAAAGCACAGGCTTAATGAAATTTAAGGGAGGCTGTGATCTGCGTATTCTATGTGATTCAAATCATAAAATCAATAAAAATATAGCAGGTGCACAAGCGCATAATTCTATATCTTTTTTTGTGAAATTAAAAGATGTTGGCGAAAAAAAGAGCTTTAAGGCTAAGTAATGGGCAAAAATTCGGCCTTCAAAATATGATAAAAATTATCAACAATTTAGAGGAGGTTAACTTTGGTCTCATCCTAGGGCCTAAAAAAACCAAGTGCCCCTAACTTAGAGGCCATAGCCTTAGTGCTTTTAAGCTTATATGAGCATACGCCCTTAAAGCCTTTAGCCTCTTTGAACTCTAGTTTTATTGGTACTACTTTTTTCGGCCAATGGCGACCTTGGCTAGGAGTTTCAATGGGTAATGGTTCTATGGACAAGGGCTTTTAAGGTAAGGGATCTGTGGGAAAAGGGCTTCTTACGGCAGGAGCCGTAGGCTTAGCCTAAGGCTCTGCAGTAGGGAAAGGTGGGGCTATGAGCTTAGTGCAGTAGGTTTTCAGGCAAGATGCCTAAATCGTTGAGTAGGCCAATTAAAGGCTCTACACCTAAAATGACACTGACTGTTACAACAATCACCACCATAAAGAAGCCTAAGCCGACAATGGCAAAGCGTAGTGACCATTGGCCTTTTAAAATTTCATGGCTGGTAAGCTGTGCTATGAGCTGATTTAAAGGTTGCATTTGTTCTTTGATAGCCCCGTATTCACGTGGAATATCAAAGTGAGTAATTACTTCTTTAAATAGCTCTTGAGCCAGAGCATTTTTATGATTGATGCTTGAGACCAGAAAACTTTGAGTTAAGAAGTACTCAACTGAATAGTAAAGAAAACTTAAGGATTTAAGATGCTTTTTGCCATTACGATAAAGCTTTTCTGACTGCCTAAACTTGGCGCTTAGTTGGTGGCCTAACAGTTTATTGATCTTTCTTAAGCAATATTTATAGCCTAAAGCTCTTGAGACCAACAGCACTAAAGGCAAAATAGTATTAGCACTAGTTAAATTAGGTACTAAGCCTAAAAATCCTTGTTGTTTAATAAAGGACATGCCTTTGCCATCTAAAAAACATGAAAAAGCATGGTGCTTAAAAAGGTTATAGCCTCTTTGTAAAGGTGAAGAGCGTAAGTAGCGAGCACTAGTAGCTAAAAACTGATCATTTAAAGAGCCCTTCTCTACACTAAGCTGAGGAGAGTTAATAAAAAATATTTCGTAATCAGGATCTACCTTGGTAGCTTTAGGAGCCTTGTTTTTGCCAAAGAATGAGTGTTTTTTACTCTTGAGATTGCGTGTATCAATGGTAAGGCTATGAGGAGCTTTGACAAATTGGCCTTGTGCTATTAGTACTTCCTCAATAAAGACAAAGATGTTGCAAGGAAAGGGCGTATTAGCAAAGAGTTTAAAAAAATAGGTTTGAGCAAAGTCTTCGTGAAATTGCTTATAGCGTCCTTTAATACGACACAGGTCATAGAACTTATTATTACCTCCAAACACCTCGGGCTCAAAAAGCAAATAATCTTCGCTATTAATATCTATTTCATCATATTGCGAAAAATCATAGCTTAAAGAAGTAACTTTAAAGGCAATGCGCCAAGCTTTAATCTCTAAAGCTGCATGCTGCTCTGCGGCTTTACTCTTGGTATTGGGGCTAGTGATTTGCTCTTGAGTCATTATGCTTGCCAAGGGTGATATCAAGGAAAAAAACAATATTCTTAAATTTAAACGGCATTTTTTTATAATTTTTTAACGACAAGCTAGAGCCAAGATAAAGAAAAGGCCGCTAAAAGCGGCCTTGTAAGTAATTAATTAAGTAAAACTATTCTTCAACTATAGGAAGCGCAGCTTTTTTGCGAGCAGCTCCCATAGCAGCAGCCTTAATCATATCTTTTTGGCTATAGCTAACAGTATTGTCATTATCAAGATTGCGAATAGTTACATCTAATTGATCAAATGGGATCTCAATATTGTGATCCTTAAAGAGACGTAAGGTTTCGGTGCTGAGGTAATCATAAACGGCCTTGCGCTTACCAATTTCGTTTACAAAAACCTCGCACATAATAGTCACTGCACTAGCATCTAAACTCTTAATAAATACCACTGGTTTCTTTTCTCTATTAAGATCACGGCAGCGACGAATAATGCCTCTTAAGATGTCCTTAGCCTTATTAGGATCGGCATCATAGGCAATACCAATAGCAAACTCAATCTTAGTCACAGTGTTAGACAATGACCAATTGGTTAAAGCTGTGGTAATAAATTGGCGATTTGGAATCACCACCTCTTTGTTATCAAAAGACACAATGGTAGTAGCACGAATACGTATCTTATTTACTGTACCTGAGAGGTTAGAAATGGTCACAATGTCGCCTACACGTATCTGACGTTCAAATAAGATGATCAGACCAGATACGAAGTTAGCAAAGATTTCCTGGAGACCAAAACCTAGACCCACAGATAAAGCAGCAACTAACCACTGTAAGTTATCCCAGCTAATTCCCAAGGCACCAGCGGCAAAAATAATACCAAGACCAGTGATCACATAAGAGGTAATTAGCTTAATAGTATAACTGGTGCTCTTAGCAGCTACTCCTGAGCGCAGCATAAAGAGACGCTCAATTAACATTGGTAAATTGTGGTTCAAGACTACTGCTACAATCACAATCACAATGGCTAGTAAGATGTCACCAAAAGATAGTGAGCTGGTAATAGTTTTACCATCAACCACATTAACGTTTTGCCACAGATAGATCTTATCTAAGTAAGTTAATACACCAGCTAAATCATTCCATTGTAAGTACATAAAGTACACACTAATAGTTAATAAGATGGCATTAAATAGCTTAAAAGCACGGTTGTTTACCAACTCTAATCTAAAGGACTCAAAACGAGCGCCAAAAGAATTAGCGTTAGTGTTGCTATGTGCTTGCTGATCATTGTCTTGATTTAAAATCACCTTTTGTCTGATCTTTCTTAAGATTTTAATTTCAGCTACATAAAGCTCACGACGTAAGGTATTAGAAATAATTAAATAAGCAAATCCTATGTAAAGCGTAATGGCTACACGATTTAAAAGCTGAATCACAGTGTAGTAGTAACCTAAGCCTAACATGATGACAATAGTTAATGGGGTTAGGATACCTACAATGGATAAAGCCCAGAAAGTCATGGTTGGTGTGTACTGAGTCAGCATACGCTTAACAGTAACAATAGCAAAGAAGGTTAAATATAAGAATCCTAGCAGCATGAGAATGTAGCCAATCACATCTCCAGAAATCTTATTAGGCTCAACCTCTCGCATATTGGCAATAGTAAGCATAGGGATACTTACATACCAAATTTGGTCAACTAGCATACGGTTTTGTTTAATAATGCTAGGAGCCATAGAGAAGTGTCTTTGCATTAAAGAGTTAGGCTCCATAATTTGACGCATATATAAGAAACACATCAAGTGGAGAGCTAACAATAAAGTTACATGTTTTTGATCTTCAAACCTATCCAAAATCAAGAAAATGAATAGTGCACCTATCAAAGTGATTACTGTCATCTTAGGTAGGATTAAGAAGCAATGACAAAAGAGAGCTTTAGGCGTAATGGAGTAGCCATCACTATCTTTATCTAAACGTAAAGCTAACTCATTGGTTAATCTTCTAAAGTAAGGATGGGCTTTTTGGAATATCAAGCCCAATATAATCAAAGGAATAAGTAATTTTAAGTAGTTGGTCAGGGTCTCTTCAATGACAGTTTCGCTTGATAGATAGCGATTTAAATCTCGCAATTGCAAAATTAAAGTAGGGTAGAGGTTAACAAAGAACTCAACACTTATTCCCTGATTAGAGGTAAGCCAGAAGAGATGGTCATTAATTACTGTCTTTAAGCGAGAGGTAGTAGAGTTAAATTCATTGTATTTAGCTCTTAACTCAATAGCTAAAGTTACACCATCAGACATGGCATTATAAAGCTCATCGTATAAGGAGCGACGATGTCTTATGAGTTGAATTAATTGCTCACGATAAGGCTCATAGCCCTTATCGTTGCGAATAATTTGATCTACATAGCTTTGTACATCAAAGATTTGCTCACGATAGCGACGTAATTCGTACATCCATAAATTTAAGTTAGGAATTAATTCGTCCAATTTAAAAGATATGGAGAGCTTTGGTAGTTCACTTTGTTGTCTATTTAATAGGCGTGACAAAATTACGCTACCTGAGAGATCAGATAACTGCTCTTGGATGTTCTTTTCAATTTGATGAGCTGTATTTAAAGCCTCTGTAACAGATTGTAGGTCTCTTTTAAGCTTAGCGTTATCCACTAAAATTTTGTCAATATTGGAAGTAAGTTCAGTATTGGACTTAACCTCAGTGGCCAGTTTTGCTGGAATAGGGGTAGTATTTTGCTTTTGATCATTGCTATTGCTAATGACACCAGAGCTCATTAAGGTATTTTGCTTATTACGAGCTTTAGCTAAATACTTATTAATATAGTCTCTATGTAAAGAATTAATGCGTATTTTGTAGTTAGCAATGTCTTGGAAAATATTAAGTGACTTAAGCTCTGTTTGTAGTAAGTTATTTTGTTTGTTTAAAACATAGCTTTCAAAAGGTAAGAGCTTGACCTCGTCTGGGAGTAGACGGATAGTTGGGTCATTAATCCTTTTGGTAATTTCAAATAATTCAGTATTGTTAGCTGTGATCTGATTTTGAGCTCTTGATGGGAGAGTCTGCAATGAGTTATAAGCAGAGGTAGCATCATTGAGCTGAGCTTGTACCTTGGTCTGCTGGACACTCAATTGGTTGATTAAAGCATTGATCTCATCAATATCCTCAATTTTGATGTCTGGAGGATCTTGGCTATAAACATTATTAGCCTCACTCAAAGCCTGTTCCAAGTTGCCAATCATAGCGTTGCTTTGAATAAGCTCAGAGTTAATCATCTCCTCCTCTTTGGCTAAGGAGTCATAGAGATTAATGCGGTTTTGCATGCGTTTGAGAAAAGCTAAAGTTTGCTCTTTTTCAATAGCATTTAAAGAAGGGTCTTTATCAAGATTAGCTAGTCTTTCAGATATATATTCATGAGTAGGAATAAAAGGCTTATGAGCATCTTCTGCTTGATGCTGGTTCTTTTTATTATGGGATTGACCATTAAGAGGGTCAGCGACAATATCGCTTGAGCTGATATCTGGCTTTAATAACACGCCCAAAGCATTGCCAATAGCCACGTCAGCAGAGTCATGGCTCTTACTGTTATCTGCTATATTAGCTTGTTGAGTGCTATCAGTGTTTGCTGTGCTTGCTGTAGTTTCTGTTGTTTGGGCATAAGCATAGCTAATAGAGCTTAAGCCCAATGCGATTATCAGCATTAAAGTAAGCTTTATTATTATGCTATGACTAAAGACACAAATAGAACGCATAATAAAGTCCTTGTAGTTAGGCTCGAAAACAATACTAACTTATTAAATAAAAAAGCATGGATAATAGAGAGTGAACTCTATTTGGTGCCTAATATAAGAATTGTTTAGTCTATCTTATTATTAAGCTTGAGTATGTTAATTTTGAAATATTTTTGCTTTTATCTTAAATTTTCGCTGCTAAGACAGGCAAAGAATGGTAAGTAAAAGCTTAGCTAAGTAATGCTCCAACAGGGGGTAAAAACTTTTTTTAGTATAAATGGCGATTTTTAGCCAGTTTTAAAAAAATGTGATATTATGTGCGCATAGCAATAATACACATTATTGCCAATTCCCTAAAAGCATGATGTTATGCTCTTTATCCATAGTAATTCTAAAATTAAATACTTAGGATAACTGTGAATAAGACCAAATCTTTCAAGTACCCCTCCTCAACCTTTCTAATAATCAAAATATTAACGATAAGCTTGTGTAGGTTGTGCTTGTTGTAAGGTTAAGTAGTCTCTTTTAGTTTTAAAAGATCTTTGGGTCTATTAATGAGAGAGATTAAAGTGGTTAGTAAGACCGCAAGAACAGATCACACTAATCCTACCTTTATTTTTTTTGACAACTGTTTCTATTCTTTTTCTGGACTCCTAGAGCAAAGCTTTCCTAATCTTTTTTGTTTTTAATTAATTACTAGAAAGATTGGTAAAGAAAAAGAGCAGTTTCCTTAGCTTATGAATTGCTAATAAGTAATTTTCATAAGAGGGCTCTTTATTTTGTAAGCATTAGGGACTTACGTTTTAAAATGCCTGTGTTAGTTAAAGATAAGTATTAAATGTACTTTATATTTGTCTCTATCTATTCCTGCCGTGCGTAGAAAAAAATATGAATCTTAATGAATTAAAAAACACCCCCGTTGCACAATTGGTTGATATGTGTGAGCAAGCTGGTATTGAAAATACCGCTCGCTTAGGGAAAAAAGAAATTATCTTCAACCTACTTAAGCTCTGTGCACGCACGGGTGAAGACATTTTTGGTGAGGGTGTAATTGAAATCTTGCCTGATGGCTTTGGTTTCTTACGTAGTGCTGACAGCTCCTATTTAGCTGGTCCTGACGATATTTATGTTTCCCCATCTCAAGTACGTCGTTTTAACTTACGTACAGGTGACTCTATTTCTGGCAAAATTCGTCCTCCAAAAGAGGGGGAGCGCTACTTTGCTTTATTAAAGGTAGATGCTGTTAATTTTGAGCAGCCAGAAAAAGCTCGCAATAAGATCCTTTTTGAAAACTTAACTCCAATCTTCCCAGAAGAGCGTATGCGCCTAGAGTTAGGTAATGGCTCCAAAGAAGATATTACTGCTCGTGTTATTGACTTAACCGCTCCTATTGGTAAGGGCCAACGTGCTTTAATCGTAGCTCCTCCAAAGGCTGGTAAGACCGTTTTATTACAAAATGTAGCTCACTCTATTAGCGTCAATAACCCTGAGTGTGTATTAATTGTGCTTCTTATCGATGAGCGTCCTGAAGAAGTTACTGAAATGCGCCGTATGGTTAATGGTGAAGTGGTAGCTTCTACCTTTGATGAGCCTGCAGCTCGTCACGTTCAAGTGGCTGAAATGGTTATTGAAAAGGCTAAGCGTTTAGTTGAGCACAAGCGCGATGTAGTTATTTTCATGGACTCTATTACTCGTTTAGCTCGTGCTTATAACACCGTAGTACCTGCCTCTGGTAAGGTTTTAACTGGTGGTGTTGATGCTAATGCTCTACAAAGACCAAAGAGATTATTTGGTGCTGCTCGTAATGTAGAAGAGGGTGGCTCTTTAACCATTATTGGTACTGCCTTAATCGATACTGGCTCTAAGATGGACGAAGTTATTTACGAAGAGTTCAAGGGTACAGGTAATATGGAATTACACTTATCTCGTAAGATTGCAGATAAGCGTGTTTACCCTGCTATTGATGTTACTCGCTCTGGTACTCGTCGTGAGGAATTATTAACCTCAGCCGATGAGCTCCAAAAGATGTGGATTTTACGTAAGTTCTTACATCCAATGGGTGAAATTGAGGCTATGGAGTTCTTATTAGATAAGCTCTCTATGACTAAGACCAATGAAGAATTCTTTGGTGCTATGAAGCGTCAATAATGTTATTGGTTAGCCAATAATAATAAAAGGGCAACTTATTAAGTTAAGTTGCCCTTTTATTTTTTATGAAAACCAGTCGTTGTGGGTTTCATAGTTGCGCATAGCAACTTGGCTATCAGAATTGACATTATCAAAGCTTTCTTTTGCAGGAGCATTAATATCTAAATACTCTAAGAGTGATTGCTGCTCCATATTAAGATCGCAATAGATAAGACCTTCACTTTTACGCTCTGCGCTAATGCTATTAACTAGCTTTAAATACTGATCTGGATTATCAAAGCCTAAACTCTTACGAACCTCATTGGTGCCATAGCTTTGATCCTTATTAAAAGTGGCACATTGGATCATGCTATATAAAGAGCTAGAGATAAATAAAATAAAGAGTTTAGCTCTTAATAGTTGCGAGATCTCAGGACGCATCAGATAAGTAAAAGGATCAAACATTAGTCTTTCTACTTTGAAAATATCCCAGCTCATAAAGTCATAAAATTGTTCTTTAGCACTCAAGAGTTGGTGGGCATAACAAGCTTGATCCATGCTTACCTTATTATTGCTAAGCACTATAGGTAAAGCTTGGTGATTAAGCTTTAGTAAATACTTACAAAGGCGTTTTAACTTTAATAAAGTTGCTTTAGAGAAGTTGTTATCATGAGAACTCTCATCTTTAATCTCAGATAACATTTGCTCAAGCTTGTCATCAATCTGCTTTTGCTTATTTAAAGTGGTTAATTTTAAACAGCGGTTAATATCCCAAAAGCCAAGAGTATCGCCATAGCCTTCTTCAAGGTTAAGCAAACTGTTTTCTTGCTCTTGAAGTTGATTGAATAAAGAACCTAAATCTAACTTGATATTTAACGCTAGATTTTGACGTACTTTTTTATTAATGCTAACTAGTTTGCCCGATTTGCCTTTAATTACTTGGGTTAAGCTTGGGTCAGTAAAAGACAAAGTAAGGTCAGTGTTAAGAGAAAATTCTTGATTAGCCACTGAGTAATTAGCGTTAGTTATTAATAGCTCTATAAAGTGATCAGTCCAATGATTTATCACATAGTTGTTATCAGTAATTCGCAACATAAAGCTCTGCTTGTTTTGACACAAAGAGCATAGTTGAGATAACAATTTATTATGACTATCACTAATTAAAGTCACGCTATAAGCTTGATTTGCGGTATCGACATTATCTTGCTTAGCTACAGCTTGGGATACTGTAGGCTCAGGGTTATTCAGAGTAGGAGCACTAAAAGCCAAGTTGGAGCTAAAACCAGTGCTATTACCTGCATTACTGCTAGAGCTAGTAAGTACTTTGCTCCCGAGCTTTTTACTTAAAGGGCTGCGCAGTGCCTGGCTAGCTAACAGCACAGGCTTGTCGCCCCCATCATCGCTCTTAAGGCTCTTGTCAGCACCAGCACCAGCGCTAGCACCAGCGCCAGCACCAGCACTGATGCCAGTGCTGGCGCTTGCGCCTGTACTGGCGGCGCTAGGCTCTGCGCTTGCATGAGTGCTGTTAGCTGGCGCACTGCCAGCAGGGGCGCTGCTCTTAAGAGGGTTAAGCTCAAAAGAGCTCAAGTTTTCTTGATGGTCATAATCAAGCTCAAATTGAGATAAGGAAAAAATCTGGCCATTATCACTATAGGAGCCAATGTAGCTCATGAGATCGGGCGTATCGCTAGCTTTAATATCATTAAAGCCACCTGTGCTAGCTTCAAGATACTCTTGGCTCAGATGGTCTTTACTGGTGTTAAAGTCTCTTTTGTTAATAGGAACTAACACACGATGTTGGCAAAAGAGCAAAATCTCATCTAAAGAAAAATGGCGGCTATTATAGGTGCCTGAGAATAAAGGCATAGCATTGGAGCTACTTACTAAGCTAAAAGCCCTGTCATCAAGACTATGAGCCATAGTAGATAGAGCATTTTGTACTTTAGCAGTGCGCCAACGGGCTTGTTGGGTCTCTTTTTTAATAGCGTTATGTAAATTATTGTTAGAGCAAGATAGAGATTTATTACCCTGAACCAGATTATTAATCAGGTTGTTAGGGTAAGAGTGCTCTATGACATAAAATTGTTGGTTCAATGAGCTACGCTCACCATAGCGATATTGGAGCTCATCAAAGAACTTAGCAATTTGAACATCAGAGATTTCTTTTAAAAATAAGTTGATATCTCTTTCGGTTAAAGCTTTAGGGAAAGGTAGTCTGATTGAGCCTACCCCATTAATGTAGTTATTAAAATCCAAAGAGCGAGATAACAGTACAAAGTAAGCTAAAGAAATAATCTTGCTAGCTGATTGGTCTTTGTAAAAAGTATTATTCAAAGCTCTAAGTAAAGGAGTATTAGCAAGCAGTTGATCTAATACCCAAGTAGCTCCAGCTTGAAAGATATCTTTTCTGCGGTTTAAACCTGAGTTTTTGGATTTATCAACAAAAACAAATTCATACTCACCAGGAGTAATTTGATCGCCTTTTTTGAGCTCAACACGATAGACATCAAAGGCTTTTAGTTCAGGATATTGGGCTAAAAACTCTTCTTTCCAAATAACAAGGCCTGTCTGTCCGCCACCTTGAATGGAACCAACCGATTTTTTACCTTTAGTGCGCACCATACGGCCATTAACAATTTTGGTAGTATAAGGCCACAGATAGCTATATTTGCCATTAACAATAGCAACGCTCAGATTGGGTAACTGTGGTTTATTAGTATTGGAAATAGCCATAATAATATCCCTAATTACGATAAACAAAGAGAGCCTAAAAGGCTCTCTTTGTTGAAAGATTAGTATTTAAATTTTAGTGAGCATCTGCCCAGGATGAACCCACTCCAATGCCCACCTCAAGAGGCACTAATAAGTGGGTTACATTTTCCATAATTTGTTGAATCTTGCTACAGAAGGTATCTACGATATCTTCTCTAACCTCAAAAACCAACTCATCATGTACTTGCATAGTCATATGCACTGCGTCTTGAGGCAAGGTTTTGATGTATTCATCAACTTCAATCATTGCCATCTTTATGATGTCGGCAGCACTTCCTTGCATAGGAGCGTTAATCGCAGCTCTTTCTGCGCCTCTCATAATAGCACCAGTAGAGGTAATACCATTAATGACAATATGGAAGCCTTTAATGGTAGTGGTATAGCCATGAGCCTTAGTATCTTTAATGATATTATCCATTAAAGTTTTAATGGTTGGATACTTACTAAAGTACTTTTCAATATAGGCCTTAGCATCAGCGTTGGACATGCCTGTTTGCTTGGCTAAACCATGTGCTGACATGCCATACATAAGACCAAAGTTAGTAGCTTTGGCATGAGAACGCTCTTCATCAGTAACGTCATTAATGCTCTTATCTAAGACCTCAGCAGCTGTTACACGGTGAATGTCTTGATGATTATTGAAGGCAGCAATTAAATTAGGATCTTGGGCAAAATGAGCGATTAAACGTAACTCAATTTGAGAGTAGTCAGCAGATACAATCTTATAACCCTTAGGAGCCACAAAAGCACTGCGAATTTGTCTACCTTCCTTGGTACGAGATGGAATATTCTGCAAATTAGGATCAGAGCTTGATAAGCGGCCTGTTACGGTACCAGCTAAATTAAAGCAGGTGTGAATACGTCCTGTTTTAGGAGAAATTAGCTGAGGGAGCTTATCAGTATAGGTTGAAACTAACTTTGAGAGCATGCGGTAACGCTGCACCTTACGTACAATGTCAAAGTCGTCGCCAATATCACTTAGAATATCGTCAGCAGTAGAGTATTTCTTATTGCCATTTTGATCCTTTTTATTGCTCTTACGTGGATAAGGAATATTGAGATCATCAAACAATACCTTGCCTAATTGGCGAGGAGAATTAATATTAAATTGAGTGTTGGCTAAATCATAAATGTCCTGCTCAATCAAATTTAAGGATGATTTTAAAGTGCGGGCTTGTTCATTTAATTCATCGCCATCAATATAGGTGCCAGTTTTCTCCATATTAAAGAGAACATCTAAAACCTTCATGTCAAAAGCAACGAGCTCTTCACCATGTTCCATAGCTGAGAGGTCTTTCATACAGGCATGGTAAACACGATAAGCCATTAAGGCTTGCTCACACTCATAATCACTATATTTATCAACAGCAATAGTGCAAATAGGATCTTTTTTGTTTTCCTTAATGCTATCTAAGCTCATTGGAGTGTACTTGGTAAAGCTCTCTGAGAGGAAAGCTAAATCAACTTTACGAGATGAGTCCAAGATGTGAGCGACAATCATAGGATCTGCAAGATAACCATTGATTGGAAGATTGGCAAAATGCAAATAAAGACGCATGAGCTTAAGGTCATAGGCTATCTTTTTAATGCTTTCATCAGCAAAAATAGGCTTTAATAGAGCAACAGTGTCTTCAGAGGATAACTGCTCAGGAGCAGTAATGTAGTTATGATTAAAAGGTATGTAGTAAGCACTCTTATCAGAGGTGCAAATACTAATACCTATAATAGTGGCATCAGTTGGGTGACCTTCGGAGGCTGCAATATGGAAGCTAAAGAGCTTAGTTTTATTAATATCATTAATAAGCTCATTGAGATCTTGGCTGTTCAATACTGTTTTAAAGTATTGACGGTAGTTATCAACTTGCTGATGAGCCTCGTAATCGCTAGTACCAAATAAGCTGCCTTGGATAGGTGTTGCTACTTCTTGCTCTTGGTTACTTGAGTCATTGCTAGTATCTTGAGTGGCTGCATTGTTAAAGAGATCTTGCTGACCATTTTTAGCGACAGGTTCTACCTCAGGGCTTTGGCTGCTGGATTTTTTAGCTCTTTGCTCGGCAGCAAATTTATGGAACTCTAAGCGCTCAAATAAGGCTATTAAGCTGTCATGATCCTCTTGTGGAGGGGTAATTTCGTTAATATCTAAAGGAAGCTCAACATCGCATTTAATGGTTGCTAAGCGATAGCTAAGCTCAATAGTAGGCCATTGCTCTAAGAACTTATCTTTAAAAGTGCCAGCGCCTCTAAAAGATAGGTTTGCTACCTCATCAAGATGCTCTTTAATGGATAAGATACCACCTAGGCTATTAATAATGCTGATAGCTGTTTTATCGCCTACACCTTTCATTCCTGGGATATTGTCAGAAGAGTCACCCTTAAGAGCTAGAAAATCAATAATATACTCAGGTGGCACGCCAAATTTTTCTTTAACTGTATCCACGTCGTAGTGCACATTCTTCATGGTGTCTAGTAAGGTAATATGCTCATTAACTAATTGAGCTAAGTCCTTGTCACCAGTACAAATTACAGTATCAATGCCTTTTTTCTCAGCATCTTTAGCGTAGGAACCTAAAACGTCATCAGCTTCAACACCAGAGACTGACACTAGTGGAATACCTAAAGCTCTGACCATGGAGTGGGCAAATTCAATTTGTGGACGCAAATCATCAGGCATAGGAGGGCGGGTAGCCTTGTATTGGTCATACATTTCATTTCTAAAGCTTGGGCCTTTGGCATCAAAAACAGCAATAAATTTATTGCCCTTATAAAGGTCTAGCAAGGAACGAAACATGCGAGTAAGTACATAGGTAGCACCAGTAGGTACTCCATCTTTGGTAGAGAAATTTTGTCTTACCGCAAAATAAGCTCTATATAAGAAAGATGAACCATCAATAAGTATTAACTGATTTGACTTACTCATAACAAATCCCTACACAAAAGAATGTACACTCTAAAAGATAGTAATAATACAAGATTTTGCATTAAGCTATGGGCTTAATTATAAAAGTTGATCTTATTTTCCCGCTAAAAAAGACTGCAAAAGTAGCTAACTTAATTGATATTATCAAATACTAATAAGCTACAGCACCATAATCTTAACTACGGTTTTAGACCGTTAAGCCTATGCAAAGGTTAAGGTTAAGGAAAAAAATGGAGCAATGCGATACATTAGGCAAATTGTAGTGTACAATTGCACGCACATATTTAGCTATTAATTAGTTAAATGCTGGTACAGCTGCTTAGAGCAGCATCTTGGGTGGCAGACAAGAGTACTGGCCTCAACCTAATGCTTATTTAGTAATTGAGCTAATTAAGCAGGAGTTTGATCAGCATATTACATGATGGTTGACTTGATTAATTTAGGTAAGAGGCAAGCTTTAATTAGTAAGATAGTGCGTTATCACTTGGACTATTAGTCTTCAAGTGCGGGCGCTATTTATTATTAATAAAGCTGGTGCTTAGTTTGACCCTTATTTTCTTGTTTTATAACTTAGCTCCTATTGCATCTTTCTTCCCTAATTGTCCTATCTGTTTGTATTTAGTTTACGCTAAGTATTTCCTGATCAAAGTTGTTTAAAACTTTTAATAATTGAAGAGCTATAAGCTATGCAGCAGCAAGATTTTCCATTACGCCGCCTTTTTTTATTACATATCTTCATTATTGTACTAAGTAACTATGCTGTACAAATTCCTATTACAGTATTAGGAATTGAAACCACAGTAGGTACTTTTACTTTCCCATTTGTTTTTGTAACTACTGATTTAACTGTGCGCTTATATGGAGCCGAGCGTGCCCGTAGAGTAATCTTCTTTGCTATGCTCCCAGCTTTAGTAGCTTCTTATATTGTCGGTACTATCTTTGCCTTTGGTGATTACCAAGGTATTGGTGCTTTAGCTACTTTTTCCATTTTTGTATTCCGTATTGCAGCTGCTTCCTTTGGTGCTTACATCTTCGGTCAGCTCATGGATATTTTAGTATTCCAGCGTTTACGTAAGCTTAAGGCTTGGTGGCCAGCCCCTGCTGCATCATCAATTTTTGGTAATTTATTAGATACCTTTGCCTTCTTCTCCATTGCTTTTTATCAGTGTGTTGATCCTTACATGGCAGAAAACTGGGTACATTTAGCTTGGGTTGATTATGCTGTTAAGCTTATTGTTTGCTTAGCTATCTTTGTCCCAATTTACGGTATGTTCTTGGCATTTTTATCCAAATACGTTTTCCATCGCCCTTTAAATGAGGCTGGTATCTTAAATTAGCAATAATCTCTTGCAAGATACCAACAAAAATATCCCTCTCCACTGCTGTGGCGAGGGATTTTTTTTTACTCAGCGCAGCTGAACTGCGCAGCTGATCTGTGCCGCTGCGCTAAGCCAAGCAAAGCTGCGCTTTGCTAAGCTCAGCTCTGGCTATAGCTTACCTGACCTGACTAAGTAAGCTTAGCCCTGGTATGGGGGCTACGCTAATAAAGGCCACTATCGTTTTGAGTGATACGCTTGAGCTTTCTAAACATGGTTCTAAACAGTAAAGGAACACTATCAGGGCCTCGTTGCTGCATGGCCTCTCCTATTAAGATAGCTAGTCCTGGTTTAGTCTTCTTATGGATAGCAAAAGAGATAACCTTATTAGTAGATAAACCAATTTTGGAGAGCTCCTTGTCATCAAGGGCTCCGTAGATAGCATTCGTGGTTTTACCTGTAGAGCGCTCAAAGTTTTTAGCCTTGGCAAAATCACGTTCTGTAACAATAGCTTGAGCTGCTAAAGCTTTAAGCTGTTGTAAAGATTTGTTTTGCTCATCTAAGCTCATGGTACAGATAGGCTCACCCTCACCATCATGCTCGTTGGCAATTTGTTGATGGAGATTGGCAATAGCATTTTGCTTGAGCTGTTTTAAGCGTTGCTCATTACGGTTTACTTGATGTATTAGCAAAGTATGCAGTTCTTTAATAGTGTTGAGCATCATGCTTTGCTTCTTAGAAATGCCATTTTTAGCTTGAGGCATAGACTTAACTAGTTCATTAAGGTACTGGTTAAGTTTAGAAGCATCGGCCTTGCTCAGCTCTTTAATAGAGAACTGTTTAGCCTTGTTACTCTTACCTTTGAATTTACCACGGGCCAAGATATTAGGCAGCTTTTCGCTCAGGTTATTGGGATTGAAGCTTAAGACACTCTTAATAACACTATCAAGATTGTGGTTTTTTAAGGTAAAGTCATCAAAGTTAATCTGCTCTGAGGCGGCAGCTAATTGGCTGTCATAATGTTGATTAGCAGAGGCATTAGCCTTATCTGGTGATAAGTCTTGGGCCTCATTAGAGGCTAAAGCACTGGTATTAAGAGACAAATGCTGTTTGAGCTTATCTACAGTATCAGGATCTGACTCGAGATCTTTGATTAAGACATTAGTCAGGTAGTTAGGTACATGCTTGCTTGAGAGCTGCTTAGTTTCAATATTGGCAGCTTTTTGATAAACATCAGCAAAGCCTGAGGTATAAAAATAGTGCTCAATATCAACATGAGGCATTACTGATAAGTAATCAGGTAAATTGCGGCTACCAACAAAGTCCCTTACCGCTTGGGCATAATGGCGACCAGCGTCATCTCCGTCAGTTAAAACGTGGTAATTAATACCCATTTGACGAGCCAATCTAATTAGTGGATATAATCCACATTGAGCAAACTCTACAAGCTTAATACCTGAGCTAGCTAGGTTGATTCCTAAAACAGATGCAATCTCATTGAGTAGCCAAACCTCAGTCTCACCCTCAACTAAAATCCAACATCTAGCAAATAAAGCACTAGGACGGCTCATTCTAATGTGGAAAGCAATTTTACGTTCATCATCAACATTAAAGGCCTTATCTTTAATACGGAAACAACGAACATCGTAGTATTGCTTACATAAGCGGCGTAGGTTATGTAAAGAAATAGCCGACAGCAGCTGAGATGAGTTAGTGGTTACAATTTTTTGAATAGGTAATACTTGTAAAATTGACCACAAGCTTAACAGTAAAGTAGGGTGGAAGCGGCTTTCTATATCTTCCAAAATTAAAATTGGTCGTGAAAACTCATCAATTTCCCTTTGGCCTTTAGACATTAACAAAGCGCCTGCCAATAAGGAGAGTAAAAGCTTGGATCTAGAAGGCTTCTCATCTGCTACAGCTGCTTTTAATGTGCCCAGCGATGCAACCGAGACAGGATGGCTAATAATTTCACGTGCGGTACGAGGCTTATAAAAGTTAGCATGAAGCTCTTGAGCATCATAATTACTTTGATAGTTAGTCAGGTATTTTGAGGCAATAGTGTTTAATACCTCAATAGCATCTTGCATGCGAGCTGAATTGAGGTCTTCATCAGTAGTAATGTTGGCAAAAAAGTGAGAAATTGCCTGAAAAGCCTCGCTCTCAATTCCTTGGTTATGATAATCAACCTTGTAAGAGTCATTATGATGGTCGTAGTGCGTATTATTAGGTAAATTATACATACGACGATCACGTAAACGTAACAGAGGATTAAGCAATATCAGTTCTTTAATGAAAGGTTCGCTATCTGTAAAAGGCTGATTCTTTTCATTAAGCAGTTGATGGCTAGTAATAAAAGGTGCGTTCTCTTGAGACTGATCAAAATAGGCTTGTACTTGGTAGTGAATACGATAGCGTCCATCCTCACCTAAGTAACTAACTTGTTTGAGCTTCTCAAAACGTGGAATTTTATTGAGCTGACCATAGCTGCCTTCGCAAAAAATAAGGTCAATAACAATTTTTTCTGCCACATCTTTGTAGATGTCAGAGCTAAAGAACTTAATATCCTCTTGTGCTGAGGTACGTCCCTCTACATTAAGCTCATTTTGATTCTCTAATGTGCTTTGGGCACGAGCAATGCGCTCTTCGCTACTTGGCTTGTAGAAAAGGGGCTGTTCTTGCTCATACTTTGCCTCTTCGTCTAACCCTTTAACCAAAGCGTCTAATACTGCTTTTTTAACCGCAGTCTTATGCTTTGTAGCAAAAGATTGTGAATCGATTGAACCGTCACTAATAGTTTCATAGTTACGTGGCTTATAATTGGGTTGGTTTGCTTTTTTACTGCTAGTAATAAAGCTATCTAAAGCATTGCTAGATTTACGATGCTTGTGATGTGACTTGTTAGCACGAGAATTAGGGGTATGACAGTTAAACTGCTTGTTCTTAGAGCTATTTTTGCTAGGTTTTCCCCAGCGATCGGTTAGGGGACGATGTTGTTCACATGGAAAGTCTACAATGTGTAAGGTTCTGCCCGTACCATTGGAGTTAGGAACGCTGTAGTATCTGCGTTGGTAAGATGTGGTGTTAATAACTTTAATAGGATCGATATCATCTAATCCTTTGTTATGCAGATACTCACGGCAAGCCCCAATATCATGAGCGTAAGGTATCTCTAATTGGCTACTGTCACAATTAGTAGCATTGGTGGCAGTGCTAGCTGTAGCTGTGCCAGCGCCAGCACCTGTGCCTGCTCCTGCACCTTGGATTGCGTCTGCGCTAGTTCCAGCGGCAGCAGCGGTGGCAGCGGCAGCGGCAGTACTTGTATTGGTTGGCTCTGAGGTACTGTGATGAGTAGGCAACTGAGGGGCTGTTATGCCATCTCCGTCGTTTTCTGCTTCACTGCTAAGTCGGATAGGGATATAGAGGTCATCTTTGGTAAAAGTGCATAAAGAATCGCACCCCTGACCAAGCACCATAGAAAGAGCGCAGAGTAAAGAGGATTTACCCCACGCATTTTCACCTATTAAAACGGTAGTATCTTTTTCAAAATCTATAGCAAGATTTCTAATACCATGGAAGTTTTGGATCTCAGCACTTTGTAAATACATAGCCGTCTCCTTGCTTTTTTCCCAAAGTATCACGATTTGCTAATTCGTGCCTACCTTATTGTTAATAAGCTTGATGATGATCAAATACATTTGCCAGCAAACGTACATGTTCATTTAATGTGATGGCTAAAATTACTAGCTGATGGCTACTGTTGGCGCTAACTAACAGCTTAAAATAAGGTGTACTTATTTTAAGCTGCTTGGCTTGTTAGTCTCTATAGGCTTATGAGGCATTGGAGGCTAGCACGACAGTTCTGCTTGTAAACCTCAAGATATTTTTGAGGGTCGTCCTTCCAGTTTTTAGGCAAAAAGGTACAAGTGAAGTGGTTAGGAGTAATCGATGGGTGTTTTTGTCTTTGGCTTAACTGGTTCATTCCAGTAGCTACCCAACGCTTATAGTCGTAGTAAGGGTAGATGCCACAAACATCTTTGCCCATATTATCAGCAATATGTGCTGTACCTGTGCTTGGCGCAAATAGTAGTGAGCAGCGATCAACTAAAGCAATTAGCTTATCCAAGCCGCCTTTATTCACTAAGAGCTTTAAATTATCGCTATGTAGATCTTCTGCTTTAATAGCATCTGCATTATTGCTTGAGACCACAAAAAATATCTGAGGAAATTCAGATGCCAGCTCATTTACCAAGTTAACTAATGTTGGGATATCAAAACTAAAGCCTCTTTTTAGGCAGTTGGCGCTTAAAGGGTTAAATATAGCCAGTTTTTGCCCTTGATAGCCAAGAGATAAAAGCTCTTGGTTTATTGCCTCTTGTGCCTCTTTAGAAGGGCTTAGTCGTGCTTGATTCAGATCAGCTTGGTCTAATGCCTGCTTATAGAGTTTAGGATTAAGCTGTTTTGCTAAAAACTGATAGTGAAGTACTTCTTGGGTCTTCCAGCGCTGAAAATAAGGAGTAAAGTGTAGTCTAGGCGTAAAAAGAGCTTTAAAGTAGCTAAAAGTTACAATATTAGGACAGTTAGAGCGTAATGCTGCTTTAATAAAAAATGAAGATCTTTCTGCCAGAATTACAGCATCTGCACAAGGATGGTTGCCCTGTTCATCTTGATAGCCATTAATTTCTTTAATAAAAAGTTCAGCTGTTTGATCCAAGGTTAGATCATCTTTAAAAATACGGATAACTTTATTAATAAAACCTAGTCTTTGATAAAGCTCATAAGCTACATAATTGGCAGTACAAACAATCTCGGCATCTGGATACATTTGTCTTAGGATAAATAGAGACGGAATGTATACAGTAGTATCACCTAAGCTAGAGTGAGCATGAAAAACAATACGCTTTGCTACAACTTTCATTTAAGAAATACCATCCTTGCCAATTACTCAATATTTTGGATTTGTTCGCGCATTTGATCTATTAGCACTTTAAGTTCTACAGCAATATCAACTAAATCAAGAGTACTGGCCTTAGATGCTAAGGTGTTGGTCTCACGCATTAGTTCTTGCATTAAAAAGTCTAGTTTCTTGCCAGTGGCTTCATAAGGTTGATCGTTAGGTTGAATAAGCTCTAAAACAGCCTTAGTGTGACATTTAAGGCGATCATACTCTTCTGTGATGTCACTTTTTTGGGACAATAGAGCCACCTCGCTTTCAAAGCGGCTAGGATCAATATCGATCTTAAGCCCTTTAATTTTTTGCATTAAGCGATCACGTTCCATTGAGACCAAGTAAGGCTGCTTAGCACCAATAAAAGATAACAGCTCTTCCACCTTGTTAATTTTTTGCTCAAGAATAGCTTGTAAGGACTCGCCTTCTTTAATTCTTTGTTGATCAAACTTTTCTAAAACTTGATTAAACAAATTAAGAATAATTTGTTCCTGCTCTGGTGAAATGGTTGAGCAGATTATGGCTTGGCTAGAACTATCGGCATTATGAGTGTGATTAATCGCAACGCCAGGAAAGGTTAAGATTCTTAAAGCATCAAATTGGTAGTCAGTATGGTTAGCTTCATTACGTAGCTTGATCTCTTTTTGAATCATGCTTAGATGATCTAGCACACTATTGAGTACTTGAGTGTTGAGCTCTAAAGCATTGGAAGCTTGGGGCTGATAGCTAATACTGATATTAATCTTGCCACGCTTAATCTTGTTTTTAAGGATGCGATTAATTTCCTGCTCTAAAGAGCCTAACTCGTAATTGCAAGAGCATAAAGACTCAAGATAGCGGCTGTTAACTGCTTTAATAGCAATGGAAATTACATCGTTATTGCTTGGGTCGCAAGTTTGCATACTTGCATAACCAGTCATACTCTTAATAGCCGTCATAAAAAGATCCTTTGCTCTTAACTTATTATTTTGGTGCATAAACAATAGATTATATTGTTTTGCTAATAGTTTATAAAATTATATTTTAAACTATTAACTTAAGGCTTAAATTAGCCATATTTCTTTCATTGCTATGCAGTAAAAATTTATTGAAAGTTAGCAAATGTTTCCTTCCATCGTTTAACGATACTGCTAGCGTTGTAGTTGTTTCTCTATATATTCAGGTACATATGTATAAGTCCATTAGAGAGCTTATATCATGAGGATTTATTATGAGTAAGGATAATATCAGAGTCTATTATTGGACATGGTGTTTTAACTTTGGTGATGAGCTCTCTGAGTATATTCTTTACCATTTAACAGGGGAGCATCCTTTACTGGTTGCTATGGACGAAAAAAACAAACTGTTAGCAATAGGCTCAATTATTACTCATAAGAGTCTTTATACTGATAGCTATATCTGGGGATCTGGATTCTTATCGGAAGGAATAAGAGTAAAGTTAAAAGCTTTTCCTTTAACCAGATACTTTTCTCAGCTCTTTAATATGATTGGTTGCAAAACAAAAATCTATGCATTAAGAGGCCCTTTAAGCAGAAAAAAGATTGAAGGTCAGTCTTTAGCTCAATACTTAAATAGTAAGATGTTTGTTGATCCTGAGAACTTAGCCTATGGCGATCCAGCTGTACTATTGCCTCTTATTTATCAGAGCAAGTCTGCGAATACCACTTCAAAAGTAGGGCTAATATTGCATCACAGTCAATCTGTGGCAGATGAGGTAAAACAGGCCTTAGAGCAAAATGGCATTAGGATTATTAATATTGAGCGCCAAGGATACGAAGCTATAGAAAGCTTTATTGATGAAGTGTGCTCGTGCGATAAGGTCTTTAGTGTTTCGCTGCACGGGATCATTGTTGCTCAAGCTTATGGTATTCCTGCTCAGTGGTTGCAAATAGAGGATTATCCGCTGCAGAACCATAATGAATTTAAGTTTAATGATTACTTTTTAGGTGTCGGCTTAGAACCTCAGCAACCATTAAGAGTTTCTTTACAAGACGAACCTCATAAGTTAGTTGAGCTGTTGAGTAGTTTTGATGTTCCTAAAGCAACATTTGATCTTGCTTTGGTACAACAAAGGCTTTTAAAGGCTTTTCCTTTCCCAGACAAGCTCAAAGAGGAGTTTAGGCAGATAGAGTAGCTTAATTCTCTAATTTTGTGTGAGCTACATACAGGGGCATTAGGGCTAACTTTTGGTAAAATAGAGCGAATTTATGCGTATTAAGATTTCTTGTTAGAGACTAGAGCTCTTAAATCTGTGTAACTTTAATTTATGTAAGGTTTTATCAGAAAGAAGAAACTTTAAGGATATGGCGCATTAATATTGTTATTTGCAACTTATTTTAAAAAATGTTGGTTTGATCATGGCTAAGAATATTTTATTAATCGCAGGTGGAGATAGCTCAGAGCACGATATCTCCTTAATTTCTTCAAAGTATGTTGAAGAACAGCTACGTAAAAATAGCGATTTTAATGTTCTAAGTTGTGTTTTACATAACAACCAGTTCTTATTAGAAGATAACAAAGTAGGTTATTTTTCCATTAAGAACAACTTTGTAGTCCAAAGCAGTGATGGCACTCAGGTAACTTATGTAATTGATTGTGCAGTGCCTTGTTTACATGGTTTTCCTGGCGAAACTGGAGACATTCAGTCACTTTTAGAGCTCCACTGCGTTCCTTATATTGGTTGTAAGGGAGAGGCAAGTTTAAATTGCTTTAATAAGGTTACAACTAAGTTCTATTTTGATGCTCTTAATATCGATAACACCCCTTCTACCTTTATTGGTGATAGTTCAGAGGCCTCTTTAAAGAAAGCCCATGATGCCTTTAATCACTTTGGTAAAGATGTTTATGTAAAGGCTGCTAGCCAGGGTTCTTCTATTGGCTGTTACCATGTAACTGATGAAAGTGAGCTTGATAAATGCTTATTAGAGGCTCTTTCCCTAAGTGATTTAGTTTTAATTGAGCAAACTATTGAGCATCGTGAGCTTGAGATTGCTGCTTATGAGTATCAAGGTCAGCTTTATGTAACTGAGCCTGGTGAAATTGTGATCCCTAAAGATAAGTTCTATACCTTTGATGAAAAGTATAGTTCTGATAGTTCTTCAACCACTAGTGTTGAGGTCGAGGACTTATCACCGCTACAGCGTGAGGTTATGGCCAGTATGGCTACCCGTGCTTTTAAGGGATTAAATTTAAGACACTTGTCTAGAATTGATTTCTTCTTGGCTACTGATGGAAAAATTTATATCAATGAGATTAATACTTTCCCAGGCATGACCCCAATTTCAATGTTCCCTAAGCTTGTAGAGCATAAGGGCCTTAAGATGTCTGACTTCCTCTCTGATTGCGTATACTCAGCCATTGCTGAGCAGGCAAATAAGTAATTTCAGTATTGTTTAATTTAAAAAGCGCACAGCTAAATTAGGGTTGATGCGCTTTTTTATTTATAAAATCTTATGTTTCTTGTGTAAGATCTTATTTTGAAGCTGATACTTAGGCTATCTAATGTAGTAAACAGTCATAATTGTCTGTTGTCAAAAGCAATATCTTTTTACTGATGGTTTGTTTTTAAATGTCTTTTATCAAAAAAACAGTACCTATTTCTTTGGTACTAATTAATGCCTTTATCATTGGTTATTTTTCGTTAAAAATAACAGGTAGACAATTGCCTACTGATTTTGTAAGACCTTTTTTAGTGTCTATGTTGTCTTGGTGGGCAATTTATCTGTTATTAAAGGCTAAACATAAAAAGAGTGCTATTGGCTGGACAGTAGTATTAACTATTTTTCAGAGCGTAACTGCAATTTCTTATAGTTACTATCAAAGCATCGATTCCTTCTTTACAGGCGATGATGTAGTAGCAATCGCTCAATCTAATGTTGAGGAGCTATATGATTTTGCTGAGCATTATATTTTTAATACCAGCACTCTTGCATATGGAACCTTATTAGTAATTCTTTCTGTAATTACCTTAGGCTCTTTGGCTAAATATGCTAAAGCTCAGTCTTTGCGCTTTAAAAAGTCAGCACTAGTAGTATCAGTATTATTTATGGTCGCTTCGGTAGTAATTGTTACTCAGTTAAGACCAGTAAAGTACTATCGTTTAATGGTTTCTGACTTAGAGAACAAGATTGCTGCATTCCATGAGCTTACCGCTAAAATCGAAAGTGGCTCTGTGTCTAATGCTAAAAAAGAGGGTAAGGGCGAGCTTTATGTGCTGGTAATAGGCGAGTCATTATGTCGTGATAATATGGGTGTTTATAATCACTCTATTGATAATACCCCGTTCCTTTCTTCGTTAGCTAAGCAAGATAATACTATTTTGTTTAACAATGCTTATTCATCATTTGTTAATACAGTGCCATCAGTTACTGCATCTTTTTCCCAGGGAAATATTCATACTGGTTTAACCTTCCCTCAAGGTGAAAACTTGATTTCTATGGCCAAAAAGAGTGGTATTAAAACTCATTGGATTTCCAATCAAGTAAAAAACGGCAATGCAGATACTCCTATTGGAGCTATTTCAAGCTTAGCTGATAATTCTTTCTTTACTACAAACTATGTATTTGATGGCTCATATTCACAAAAGCCTGATATGGTTTTAATTCCTCATTTAGAAAAACTAAGTCAGGAATTAGATAGCTCACAGAACAATTTTGTGATTGTTCATATTATGGGTAACCACTCTCCTTACTATAATCGTGTTCCTAGCGACTATCCGCAGATCATGATTAATGAGTCCTCTCAAGTAGGTAGATTGGTTTTAGATGCAGAGCTCTTTAGTACTACTTTTGATGGCGCTACTCGTTACGATAATTACTTAACTGCGGTGAAATATAATGATGAGTTCATGCATGAGCTTTACAATATTTTTGCCAAGCGCCCTGATTTCCAAGCTATGGTGTACTACTCTGACCATGCTGAGGCAGTACATTATGTAGGCGTTATGGAGGGTAAAGAAAAAAGTGCTCCTGTAGGTCGCCATAATGTAGCTCAATTTTCCTATGCTATGAGTCGCATTCCTTTTATTGTTAGTGTCTCTGATAGTTTTAAGAGCAAGTACCAAGATACTTTCTTGGCTTTAAATGACAATAAAAATAAAATTGTAACTAATGATACTCTTTACGATTTTATGCTCGACTTAATGCAGGTTCAAAGTGATGCCATTAACTACCAGCTATCGGCAGCTAATCCTAAATTTGATATGGGAGCTGAGGATGGTATTAAGTTATTAGCCTATAAGCAGGTATCTTTAGATCCTGAGTATATTGCTAATATTACAGCTCTTGATCCTATAGCAGAGCGGGCGTTCATTAGAAGTGCCAATGCCTTGTTTAAGGCTAATAGCCTTTTAGCTAAAGGATATAAAGGCTTGCATGTTAATACTATAGAAAATGATAATAAGCTTTATATCAAAGCACTAGCTAAGTTTAATGACGACTTTGTTACTTTGGATGAGTATCTAAAACAACTGTCCAATCCTAAGGCAAAGGTATTAGTCTCTTTAGATAAGGATATAAATTCGGATCTCATTAAGCCATTTTTAAGTGATGATAGGCTTATTTTCTTAGTTCAGGATAAAGGTCAGTATGTAGTGCTTAAGAATTTGGGCTTTAATAATTTAGTACTACAAACTGATTTAAACATGTTAGATAGTCTTGATATTCAAACTTACAATAAGATTTGTGTTGACTACGATATGTTTGTTAACAATCAAGTTAAACTAAATCCTTGGATAGAAAGTGCTAAGGTAAACAACAATGATGCTCTATATGTATTCTCAACCGAGCTTAGTGTTCAAGAGAAACAGTCTGTAGAGACCTTAAAGAGCTTACCAAACTTTGTAAAACTAGTTGTTAACTATGACAATGCATTTAATTCTGACTTTTAATTTGATTGCGTTTTAGTGTGTATTGTCTAAAGGCCCTTAAGATCAAGGGCCTTTTTAAATAATTTTATTAACAGCGCATTGTCTCTCGAGGTAAATATGAGCGATAAGATTGACCCAAAAGACAAGCAGCAGGTGGCTGACAATTTGGATTTAAGAAATAATGACCATCAGGAGCCAAATGAGGCAATTAGTGATGATTTAAAGCATGAGCAAGAGGTGGCTGTAGAAGCTGCCAAGCCACAATATCATCCTATGATATTAAGTGATTTATCAGCTCAACGCTCTACTTCATTTTGGCGTGGTTATAAGCTGTTTTGGCCTTTTTTAAAACCTTATTGGTTGTTAGCTCTATTGGGAGTATTGCTTACTATTCCTGTAGGTGCTTTAGATGCTGTTATTGCTTTATTCTTAAAGCCTTTTACAGACAATGTAATGGTAAACCAGCAGGTTGAAGCTGCTTATTATGTGCCTATCATTATTATTGGCTTTACTATAGTACAAGGTATCTTCATTTATGCCTCCTCTTTAGTAAACAGCTATGTTGGTGGTGCTATTAATTTATTAATAAGAGCTAAGCTTTATGACAAGCTCTTATCTTTTGATAGCCGCTTTTACGATGCTAACAATTCAGGCTCTGTAATTCTGCGTTTCTTTAATGATGCTGAAAGTGCTTCTAGTGGCTTAATATCTAATATGAAGCTCTTTTTAACTAAGTTTTTCTCATCATTATCGTTAGTAGGTGTTTTACTTTATAACTCTTGGCAATTAACCATTGTTGCCATTGGTGTCGTTTGTTTCTTAATTTTACCTATGCGTATTGTGCGCAAAAGAGTAAAAGGCATTGTTAACAAGTCGGTATCAGCCTCAACAAGCATGATTACCTTATATAACGAGACTACTCTGGGCTCTAAAGTAATCAAGAGCTTTAATTTAAAGCAATACATGTATGCTCGTTTTTATGAGCAAGCTGATTTCTTGTTTAAGATGGGGGTAAAGCTAGTTAGAGATACTAATTGGCTATCACCTGTTATGCACTTTGTCAGCTCTTTAGGTGTAGGTGCTGTTTTATATTTAGGTGTAGACATGATTATTAAGGGACAAATAACCTCTGGCGAGTTTGTGTCCTTTTTAGCTGCTTTAATCATGCTCTATACTCCTCTTAAGAGCATTGGTAATAATTACATTCAAGTACAAGGTGCCTTATTAGCTTTAGACCGTATTAATGATTTGCTTGAGTACGAGTCATTTGAAAATGGCAAGAACGAGGGCTCTAAAAAGCTAGATGGCATTAAAGAAGGCATTGAGTTTTCTCATGTAGCTTTTTCTTATACTGGTCAGGTAGATGTCTTAAAAGATATCAACTTTAAGGTAAAAGTTGGACAGAAAGTAGCGCTAGTAGGTAACTCAGGCGGCGGTAAAAGTACAGTTTGTTCTTTAATCACACGTCTTTATGAAGTTAAGTCAGGTACTATTGCTATTGACGGTGTTGATATTAAAGACTACTCGCTAGAGTCATTAAGAAGCCAAGTAGCTTTTGTTTTCCAAGATAACTTCTTATTTGCTGGAACCATTAGACAAAATATTTTGTTTGGCAAATCAGATGCTACTGAAGAAGAGATTAACTTAGCTCTTAAAAGTGCCTATTTAGATGAGTTTGTAGCCTCTTTAAAAGATGGTTTAGATACTCAAATTGGAGAAAGAGGCGTAAGTTTATCTGGTGGTCAAAAGCAACGTTTGGCTATTGCTAGAGCCATTATTAGAAATGCTCCTTTAGTAATTTTAGATGAGGCAACCTCTGCTTTAGACAATAAGTCAGAAAAAGTAGTACAAAAGGCCCTTGATGAATTAATGAAAGGACGTACTACTTTAGTAATTGCTCACCGCTTATCTACTATTCGTGATGCTGATGTCATTTTAGTTGTAAATGATGGCTATATAGTTGAGCAAGGAACTCACGATAGTTTATTAGCTAAGAACGGTGCTTATGCTGCCTTGTATAACTCCCAGTTCAAAGTTAAAGAGGAGCAAAGTAGCATCAACGAGGATCAAACAAGCGATGCTGATGCTCAAGAGAGCAAAGCCGATGGTGGGGAAAATAAAGCTTAAGCAAGTATAAGCATGGCAGGGGATAGTTGGTTATCAGTTTACTATTAGAGCTGATAGCTCTATCCCTTGCAGTCTGTTGAAATTCTATGGTCTGATAAAAAAAGATCATGTGCTTGGCTTTTGCTTGTTTTTTATTAAGACTTTGGTAGGGTGTAGTGAAATTTTTCTAAAGGAAATTAAAAGATTATGTCTTTAACTTTGCCAGATGATTTTGGTAATACTCCTAAAAGAGAGCTTAAAATTCCTAAGGGAATGAATAAGCTTCTAATGCAGGTTTGTTGTGCTCCTTGCTGTGGTGCTGTATTGGAGTGTTTTAAATACCATAATATTAGCCCTACACTGTTTTTCTATAATCCTAATATTCATCCTAGAGCTGAGTATGAAAAGCGTAGAGATGAGCTAATTGAGCTGGCTAAATTATTAGGTTTTGACTACATCATTCCAGAGTATGACCCTAAACCTTGGTTTGCTAAAGTAAAAGGTCTAGAAAGAGAGCCAGAGCGAGGAGCTCGTTGTTCTGTTTGTTTTGGCGATCGTATGTTGGCTACAGCTATGTATGCTAAAGAGCATGGCTTCACTCATTTCACTACTACTTTAGCCACCTCTCGATGGAAAAACAAAAAGCAAGTAGATGCTGCTGGCTTTATTGCTCAAGAGGCAAGTGGAGTACCTTACTGGAGTGAGGATTGGCGTAAGGAAGGTTTGGTAACAAGACGTTATCAATTAGTTAAAGAGTTTAACTTCTACAATCAGCTCTATTGCGGTTGCATCTTTTCACGAGATAATGATGCTTACCAAAAGAATGAACCTAACAGCATTAAATCTATCTCTTTTCCTGTTGCTAAAGAACAAGTGCACAATCTAAGTGATGAGACCTTAGCCTCTTGTAAGGAAAATGACCAAGATATTAAATTTGATTTAAAAGAAGACTTGCGCTGTCGCTGTTAAAAAATTCTTATGACAGCCAATTAGACTTGTACTGACACCAATCGATGTATGGAAGTTCTAAGCTTACATTTACATTTATGAGCCAACTGTTAACTGTAGGTTTAGGCACTTTCATAATAAAAGGGGATGCTAATTTAAAGCATCCCCAATTTTTTGCAGGGCTTATTATTTAAGCACCGTACTGCTCACGATAGGCAAGCATGTCATCAAGGTGAGCACTTAATTGTGGATCATCCTTAATATAGGTAACCAAATCATCAAAAGAAACAATTGAAACAATCTCAATGCCTAAAGTGCGTTTAGCTTCATCAATAGCACTTTCTTGTCCTTGTCCCTTTTCTTTACGATTTAAAGCAATTAAAGCAGCCTTGAAGTTTGCGCCATTAGCTTTAATAATGGCATCAGACTCTCTAATAGCAGTGCCAGCAGTAATAACGTCATCAATTAACATGATGTCGCCTTTAAGTGGAGCACCAACTAAATTGCCGCCTTCTCCGTGATCCTTGGCCTCTTTGCGGTTGAAGCACCATGGAGTATTAATCTTATGCTCAGCACTTAAAGCCATTGCAGTAGCACAAGCTAAAGGGATGCCTTTATATGCAGGTCCGAAAAGTACATCAAAGCTGATCTTGCTATCAACTAAGGCATGAGCATAGCAAGAGCCTAAAGTGTAAAGATCTTCACCTGTACAAAAGCCTCCAGCATTGAAGAAATAAGGGCTTTGACGGCCTGACTTTAAGGTAAAGCTTCCAAACTTAAGCACGCCACGTGCTAAAGCTAATTCAATAAATCTACGCTGGTATTCTTGCATTTTGCTGCTCCACAAATATACCAATGAATAAAAGCTCTAAGAAAAAAAGGAACTTAGAGCTTATAAGTTAAAACAATTGATTATGCTCTACGCCAAGTAGTGCCATTAGGGCCATCTTCTAAAACAACGCCCATAGCGGTTAACTTATTGCGAGCCTCATCAGCAGCAGCAAAGTCCTTGCGAGCTCTAGCCTGTTTGCGCTCTTCAATTAGTGACTCAATAACTGCTACATCATCGTCTACGCCATCAGTTTGACCTTGTAAGTATTTAACAGGATCTTGGTATAAAAGACCTAAAACTGATGCTAGCTCAACTAATCTGCCTGCTAAGCCACTGGCCTCATCTTCTTTTGCAGTATTTACTGCTTTGGCAAGCTCAAAGAGAACAGAAATGGCTCCTGGAGTGTTGAAGTCATCATCCATAAAGCTCTTAAAGCGCTCTACATACTCCTCACCACCATTAGCAGCTCCTACTTTTACATCACGTAAAGCGGTGTAGAGACGGGATAGTGATGATTTGGCGTTATCCAAATTTTCTTGAGAGTAGTTAAGTGCGCTACGGTATTGTGCTGATAAGAGGAAGAAACGAATGGTCTCTGCATCGTACTCTTTAAGAACATCTCTAATAGTAAAGAAGTTACCTAAGGATTTAGACATTTTTTCGTCATTGATCATGACCATGCCAGAGTGCATCCAGTAGTTAACGTACTTGCTATCATGGGCACAGCAGCTTTGCGCAATTTCATTTTCGTGGTGAGGGAAAATTAAATCAGAGCCACCACCGTGAATATCAAAGTTGTCGCCCAAAATTTTTGAGTTCATAGCAGAGCATTCGATATGCCAGCCTGGACGGCCCTTACCCCAAGGAGAGTCCCACTCTGGCTCACCTGGTTTTGCCATTTTCCAAAGCACAAAGTCAAAAGGATTACGCTTTGATCTTTGAACCTCAACACGTGCACCAGCCTCAAGCTCTTCGAGTTTTTGTCTAGATAGACGGCCATAGTCCTTAAATTTATCAATGGCGAACATAACGTCGCCATTGTCAGCTACGTAGGCAAAACCCTTATCAATAAGCTTTTGTACCAATGCGATAATTTCAGGAATGTTTTCAGTAGCACGAGGCTCAACGTCTGGACGAGCGATATTAAGCTTGTCAAAGTCCTGATACATTTCATTGATGAAATGCTCAGCTAATTCCTTAGCATCAATACCCTTTTCATTAGCACGTTTAATAATTTTGTCATCGATATCAGTGATATTTCTAACAAATTTAACTTTGAAGCCACGATAGCGTAAATAACGAACAATCATGTCAAAGCTTACAAAAGTGCGTGCATGGCCGATATGGCATAAGTCATATACAGTTACACCGCACACGTACATGCCAATTGAGCCAGGGGTTATAGGAACGAATTCCTCTTTTTGTCGGTTAAGGGTATTGTAAATCTGTAGCATTTTTATCTCACAAAGCTATTCATTGTGCTAAATTTACTGTTAAAAATCATTTAAAATAACGTTGTTCTCTAATTTTAACAAGCAAGGATTAGAAATGGTAATTATTAAGACAAATCTTGGTGAAATTGTTATTGAGTTAAACACCGAAAAGGCTCCTATTACTTGTGAGAACTTTTTATCTTATGTAAAGAGCGGTCACTACGTAGGTACAATTTTCCACCGTGTAATTCCTGGTTTTATGATTCAGGGTGGTGGTTTAACTCCTGACATGCAAACTAAAGAGACTAATGCTCCAATTAAGAACGAGGCAAACAATGGTTTATCTAATGATAAGTTCACCATTGCAATGGCTCGTACTAGTGATATTAATTCTGCAACTTGCCAGTTCTTCATCAACACTGTTGATAACAGCTTCTTAAATTATAAGAACGATTTTGAATATGGTTATTGCGTATTTGGCAAAGTAGTTAAGGGCGAAGATGTTGTTTTAAAGATTGCGTCTGTTGAGACAGACAACCACTCTTTCTACCCTCATCGTGACGTGCCTGTAGAGCCAATTGTAATTGAGTCAGTTGAAGAGGTTGACTCTATCTAAAAATTATTAAGGGCATAATTTAGAGTTATGTTCCTTATTTAAAATTAATAATAGGGCAGTCAATTGGTTAATTACTGCCCTTTATTTTGTTAAATATCTCCCTATCACTGCTCTTTATTATAAGAGGTTGTTAATGGCTGTATTTGTAATCGCTGATCTTCACCTTAGTAACAGCACTCCTGACTTGCTAGAAGGCTTTACAGGTTTTATTAACAAGTTAAAAGATGGCGATGAACTTTACATTATTGGGGATTTATTTAACTTTTTTGTTGGCTTAGATCAAAGCAATCAAGCTCAAAAATTAGTAGCTAAGGTATTGTCTCAAGCCAAAGAGCGAGGCATTAGTAGCTATTTTATTAAAGGTAACAGAGACTTCTTAATGACTGAGGCGGAGGCTAAAAGTTTAGGTTTAACTTTATGTGATGATATTTGTCTAATAGAGAAATCTGGTAAACCTATACTACTTTCCCATGGAGACCTTTTTTGTACCAATGATCTTGGTTACCAGAAGTATTACCGCTTAGTAAATAATAAGTTTTTACAACTTTTATTTAGAATGTTGCCTTTGTTTGTAAGAAGAAAAATTGCTTCACGTATTAGAGAGCAAAGTAAGGACGCTCACTATCACAGAAGAGACCCACAAATTTATGGTGTAGTACCTAAAAGCATTGATAATATTGCTAAAGATCTTTGCGATAAGAACAGTTACTCCAACTCTTTGGTGGTAGTCCATGGTCATATACATGAGTTTAGCTTTTTTTCTCATGAGGGAGATTTTGTTAACTCAAGGTATGTTTTAGGAGCATGGGGCAATCAGTTTAGCTATTGGGCAATTACTGATGATGGACACATAGTCTTTAAAGAGCAGGATTTATCTGAGCTTAAGAACCAGGATCTAAGTCTATTAAGCTAATAGTATAATGATCTTATAGGCTGCTATTGTTTTGAGAATTTTGTTTTAAGATCTAAAAAAACTTTAGTAAAGTATGTTAACTTACTACTTGTGAAATATTGTTGTTTTTCGCTGTAAGAAAAGCCCGTAACAAAGGATTTAACAAAAGATTCCTATTTATATTGACAGAAATTGCTCTAACAAAATAGATATTTATTGAGCTATTTTTGCTTTAATTTGTCATCTAGCAACACATGGTAGGTATGCTTAGCTTGAGTGTGTGCTAAGATATCCAACAGCGTAATTACTTAGGAGTAGATATATGAGCGACAAAATTGTACATCTTACCGATGATACTTTTGAGTCTGAGGTTTTAAAGTCCGATAAGCCAGTTTTACTCGACTTCTGGGCCCCATGGTGTGGTCCTTGTCGTATGGTTGGCCCTATCTTAGACGATCTTGCTAATGAGCAGGATGACGTTAAGATTTGCAAGATCAATATCGATGATCACCAGCAAGCTGCTACTCAATGGCAAGTTATGAGCATCCCAACATTATTAGTTTTCAAAAATGGTGAGATGGTTGGTCAGCGCGTTGGTGCTATCTCTAAGGCTGACCTTAAGGACTTTATCGCTGCTTCCTTAAGCAAGTAATATTAGTTCTAACTAAAGCTTTTGCTTTAACCAATAAAAAAGAGCGCTTCGGCGCTCTTTTTGTTTTTAAAGCAACAAACTTTTTGTTGCTAAAATAGATTTAATCTTTTTAAACCACAAATAACGCTCTTTGAGTTGAGTTCTAACTTTAAAAGTTCCTTTTGGAATAAGTTTATAGAAAGGGTATTTTTTTAACATTGAACATTTCAAAATATCCTGTTCAATGTTTTGTATTTCTGGTAAAGCAAAAAAGGCCTGCGCCAATTCTTTTTGTTTATCAATGTCTATAATACCTACATATCTTTCATAGGTATCAATAATGTGTATAACTAGCTCTTTTTGCAAATACTCAGGGCAATCAAATTTATTAAAAGTATCTTTGAGAATATTGAAGTAATCAAACATCTGTATCGCATATTTGCCTGAAGATAAAGAGCCCTCAGTAACTACATATTCATAAAGATATTCATTAATAAAGCTAATTTTAGTAGCATGCAACATAATATCCATAGTCCAGCAAAGATCCTCCCCAAAACGGATATCAGGGAATTGAATGTTATTAATTGTTAAAAATTCTTTGCGAACAACTTTTGACCATGGGGTAAAACACACACGAAGGGATTGCTGTTTCAAATAATCTATAGAGGATTTAGATGCTGCACTTAAAATATCTGATGGAATTGGGATGTTTATTGTTTGATCTTTTTTAACTAGTTGGTATGCGAAGAACACAACGTCAGACTGCTCTTCTACTAATGCCTTGTGCGCTTTTTCTAAAAGACTAATATCAGCAATATCGTCAGCGTCAGCAAAGTAAACAAATTTTCCAGAAGAGAGTTCAAGACCATTATTTCTAGTCTTGGCTGGTCCTAAGTTTTGTTGATTTTCAAAAATCTTAATGTCTTTATTAGGATAAGCTTGCTTAATACCTTTTAATAACTCAAAAGTATTATCAGTAGAGCAGTCATCGATAAAAATAAATTCGATATTTGGGTATGTCTGATTAATAAGGCTGGTAATTCTACTTTCAATGTAAGAAGCAGAATTGTAAACGGGAATAATAACTGAGATTAGATCGTTACTCATAGCTGCATATCCTAATTATAATTAGCAAACTTAGCTTTTGCTGTTTAAAGCATCTTTGTATTCTTGCAAACCAATAATACATTATTTAAGAGTGTTGGCAGCATATTTATAGCGAGAATACACAATATAACTTTCCTTTAGATCTTTTCGAGTCTTTTTAAAGAAAATGCTAGGTAAAAGCTTATAAAAAGGAAATTTCTCGAGAGTCTTAAAGTTATTTAATCTTTCTGAGACTAATTGAGGGTGTTGACTACTTCTAAAAGATTCAATTAGCTCATTTTTCTTTTGAGGGTTCAAAGACTTACAATAATTGCAATAAAACTCTATAAAGTCAGCATGTAGTTCTTTTTGTAAAGTATCATTGAGCCCATACTTGCACAATAATTCATAGCTAAATGCATAGCAAGCAAAGATATCTCTAGCATAATTGCCGCTAGTGATAGAACCTTCAGTCATTATATATTTATAAAGGCATTCATTAATAAAGCTTACTTTTTTAGCACAAAAAATTAAGTGCAGAGACCAGCAATAATCTTCTCCAGAATAAATACTAGGAAATTTAATATCATTGCTTTTAAGGAAAGATGTCCTTAAAACTTTGGTACAAGTAGTTAATGGGAGTTTAAAGGACAGTTTTCTGATTTGCTCCATGTCTTGAGCAATCAAAGCTTCGTTTGGTAGTGATTTAAACACAATTTTATCTTTTAATATATGTTTAAACGAGATGAATACAAAGTCTGATTGCTCTTTTTCAAGAGTCTTATAAGCCTTTTCTAATAAGTTTAATTCAAGCTCATCATCTGCATCTGCAAAAAAAACATACTTGCCATTAGCTAAATTCAGTCCAATGTTTCTAGATGCTCCAGCACCCTGATTTACAGCATTTTTATGTAAAATGACATTGTTATGTTGAGCTTTAATTTTTTCAAGAACTTGCCATGACTCATCTGTCGAGCAGTCATCAATGAAAATAACCTCAATATTCGGATATGTCTGATTAAATATACTCTGAGTTCTTTCTTCAAGATATTTATCAGCATTATAAACAGGAACAATTACAGAAAATAAATCATTAAACATAATTATTGACTAAGACAAGTAATAAGAAGGAAAAAATTACGGTCTATATCATTCTTCTCCTATCAAAAGAGAAGAAAATATATTTTGAGCTCTAATCATCAACTGTAAACGAAGCAAGTATTAGCCAAATTTAAAATGGATTATAAAGTTTTTTTGAGTTAGATAGAGCTTTTTCAAGTTCAGAGAAAGGCAATAATCTTAAGTCATCACCCGTTTCTGTATTAAGATGGTCTAAAGAAAATACTTGTTTTGCCTGATCATAGTTGGGGCCCCAAAGCTTATTGTTATCATATTTTTTGTTTGCAAGGCGATTATTATAAATACCAATCATTGGTGTATTAAAGAATCTTCCGGCATGAACAAAGGATGTATCTACAGTTATCAGAAAAGAGCTTTTACCTAATAGGGCAATACTGCGATCAATTTGTTTGAATGGGTTAAAGATAACTTTTGGGAAATCCCTTTTTATGTCCTCATCAAAGATATTGTAAGCAACTATATTTAGCTTACTATTATCTTGAAGCCATAATAAGGTTTTTCTGATTATATCAGGACTAAGTGATCTAAACTTATCAGAAGCAACTGGATTAAATACAACAAATTTCTTATCGCCCATGCTGTTAATAAACTTGTCTACTTCTTCAGTACAATCTTTTGTAAATTTTAGATGGTATTGGTAATTATAGATTGTAACGCCAAGGCGGCGAGCACAATCTGCCATTCGGTCTGACCAATGAGTTCCTTGCTCTTCTCTGATAATGTTTAGGTCAAAAAATCGATTATCTCTATGATTAAAGCCTAAAGAAAATTTGTAATTGATAGCAGTCAATAGCATTATATTAAATCGAAGGTTTTTATCTGGATCTGACAGTAAAACCATCGCATCAAAACTTAAGTTCAATGCTGATACATCTTTACGCTTTGGCCTTTCAGGCAAAACATATATCCCATCACAATCAATCATACTAGTAAAAAGACCAGCAGTTCTTGGGTTACATATACAATAGACTTTTTTGCCAGCTTGACGAAGCTCGTGAATCAGTCCAGACATAACGATGGTGTCACCTATGCCGTTGTCTAGCATCATAAGAGCAATAGAATTTGATAGAGATATATTGTCTAAATTATGTCTCCCACGATTTTTTTGGTATTTAATAAAATACCAAGTTAGCAAAATTAAATCTCTTAATTGGCGAAACTTAGCCTTGCGCCAATAATTGATTCTTTTAAGAAAACTTACATGATTTTGGGAGGACATGATTGATAACTCCAAAATGTTATGCACTTATGAAAAAATAGACTTAATTAAGCCTATCTCATTTGTTAATGAGCAACCAAAATTATAAATAATGGTAATTAATAATATCAAAGCAAATAGCTGAAATTTTTTGATGTTTATAACTTATAAATTACCATTTGGCTTTAATAGTGTTTGTAATATTTAAAAAAGAATCGTGAGTATAATTTCTCACAAAAATATTTTAAAAAATTTTAAAAATTTCTTGCAAAAGCGATTTATATCAGTATAATAAGCCCAAAATCTGTGCGCCACATCACAGTGGATATATAGTTTGATATTGCACAGTCCAGCCCTCCAGTATCGTACTGTGGCTGAGATACTCTCCCTAATTTTGGGAGATTTGTTTAGTAGAGCATCCTCTTATCTTTATTCTAAATAAGTGAATAAGGATAGGAAGGCATGTGCCTACATGTTCTTTTTGTTTTTTCGGAGTCTGTAATGCAGAACCAAAGAATTCGGATCCGCCTCAAGGCATACGACCACAGATTAATCGATCATTCGACTGCTGAAATCGTTGAAACCGCTAAGCGCACTGGCGCTCAGGTACGCGGTCCGATCCCGCTCCCAACTCGCAAGGAGCGCTATACCATCCTCATCTCCCCACACGTCAACAAGGATGCTCGTGACCAGTATGAAATTCGTACTCACAAGCGCTTAGTAGACATCGTGGAGCCTACAGAGAAGACTGTTGATGCATTAATGCGTCTTGATCTTGCTGCTGGCGTAGATGTTCAAATCAGCCTTCGCTAACGAGGGGGAAAATTACAATGTCAATCGGTTTAATTGGCCGCAAGCTTGGAATGACCCGCGTATTTAACGAGGACGGTAAGTCAGTTCCAGTAACCGTAATCCAGGTTGAGGCTAATCGCGTCACCCAGATCAAGAATCAGGAAACTGATGGTTACAACGCTATTCAAGTAACCACTGGTGAGCGTAAAGCTTCACGTATGACCAAGGCTGAAATCGGTCATTTCGCTAAGACTGGTGTCACCGCAGGTCGCGGTTTATGGGAGTTCCGTTTAGAGCCTTCCGAGCTTGAAAAGTATCAAGTTGGCTCTGAGATTAAGGTAGACGCTTTAGAAGGCATCACTAAAGTTGATGTAACTGGCAAGTCAAAAGGTAAGGGCACTGCTGGTACCGTAAAGCGCTACAACTTCCGTACTCAGGACTTTACTCACGGTAACTCACGTTCCCACCGTGTTCCTGGCTCTACTGGTCAAAACCAGACTCCAGGTCGCGTGTTTAAGGGCAAGAAGATGGTTGGTCGCATGGGCGGCGAGAAGGTCACTGTTATGTGCTTAGACCTCGTTCGCATCGATGCTGAGCGCAACCTACTCCTCGTAAAGGGCGCTGTTCCAGGTGCCAATAACGGGGATCTCATCGTAAGGCCAAGTGTTAAAGCTTAACCTGAGGTAAAGGAATCATGGAATTAAAGATGATTGGCGCTGGCAAGCCACTAGAGGTATCTGATAGTGCCTTTGGTCGCGAGTTCAATGAAGCGCTGGTACATCAGGTAGTTGTTGCTTACCTAAGTACCGCTCGTGCAGGAACTAAAGCGCAAAAGACCCGTTCTGAGGTTTCAGGCGGCGGCAAGAAGCCTTTCCGCCAGAAGGGTACTGGCCGTGCTCGTGCTGGTTCTACCCGTTCTCCATTATGGCGTGCTGGTGGTACCGTATTTGCTGCTAAGCCACAAGATTGGTCTCAGAAGGTAAATCGTAAGATGTACCGCGCTGCTATGCAGAGCATTCTCTCTGAGTTAGTTCGTCAAGATCGCTTAGTCGTTGTTGAGGACTTAAAGTTAGAGAACCACAAGACCAAGACCTTAGTAAGCAAGCTCAAGGATCTTGAGTTAAAGCAAGTCTTGATCGTAACTGAAGAGTTTGATGAGAATTTATTCTTAGCTGCTCGTAACCTTTACAAGGTTGAAGTATGCCAGCCAGGCACCGCTTCATTCAACCCTGTAAATCTTGTAGGCTTTGACAAGGTATTAATTACCGCCGCTGCTCTCAAGAAGGTTGAGGAGGATATCACCAAATGATGAATGCTCGTTTAATGAACATCCTTCGCGCACCTATCGTTACTGAGAAGAGCGCAAGAGCTGAGCAAACTAACACCTACGTTTTCAAGGTTGTTAAGGATGCTACTAAGCAAGAGATCAAGCAGGCTGTAGAGACTATCTTCAGCGTAGATGTTGGTGCTGTTCGTACTTTAAATGTACTCGGCAAGAAGCGTCGTTCTGCTCACGGTTACGGCTGGCGTTCCGACCGGGAGAAGGGCCATCCACCGATGTCTGAGGGCGAGAAGATCGACTTCACCTCTCAGGCAGCTGACAAGGAGAGCAACTAATGGCTATCATTAAGACTAAGCCTACCTCCGCAGGTCGTCGCCATGTAATTCAGATCAAGAATCCTGATCTGTGGAAAGGTGGTCCATGTCCATCACTCGTAGTTGAGAAGCGTAAGACTGGTGGTCGTGACAACTACGGTCACATCTCTACCCGTCACATCGGTGGTGGTCACAAGCAGCGCTATCGTTTAATCGACTTTAAGCGTCAAAAGGATGGTATCGAGGGTCGCGTAGAGCGTCTTGAGTACGATCCAAATCGTTCTGCTCACATTGCATTAGTTGTTTATGCTGATGGTGAGCGTCGCTACATCTTAGCTCCTAAGGGCTTAAAGGCTGGCGACAAGATCATGAGCGGTGACGGTGCTCCAATCAAGGTTGGTAACGCCTTACCACTCCGCAATATCCCTGTTGGTACCAACGTTCACAACGTTGAGTTAGTACCTGGTCAGGGCGCTCAGTTTGCTCGTTCTGCAGGCACTTTCTGCCAGATTCTTGCTCGTGAGGGTGACTATGTAACCTTACGTATGCGTTCTGGTGAAATGCGTCGCGTTCTTGCTAACGGCCGTGCAACTATCGGTGAAGTAGGCAACTCCGAGCATATGCTCCGTCAATTAGGTAAAGCTGGTGCTAACCGTTGGCGCGGTGTTCGTCCTACCGTTCGCGGTATGTCCATGAACCCAATCGACCACCCACACGGTGGTGGTGAGGGCCGCAACAAGGGTATTCAGCCTCGTTCACCATGGGGTACCCCATGTAAGGGCTTCAAGACCCGTAAGAACAAGCGTACTGACAAGTACATTGTTCGTCACCGTTAATCGTTAGTGAGGAAATAACATGCCACGTTCTTTAAAGAAAGGCCCGTTCATTGACGCGCACTTATTGAAGAAGGTTGAACAGGCAGCTACTGGCGCTGATAAGAAGCCAATTAAGACTTGGTCTCGCCGTTCAATGATTATTCCTGCCATGATCGGTATGACGATTGCTGTGCACAATGGCCGTCAGCACGTACCTGTCTACGTTTCCGATGAAATGGTTGGTCACAAGTTGGGTGAATTCGCCCCTACCCGCACTTTCCGTGGTCACGCTGCTACGGACAAGAAGGGTGGTAAGTAGGAGTAAAGACAATGACTGAAGTAAAGGCTGTACATCGTTTTGCTCGTACTTCTGCCCAAAAGGCACGTTTAGTTGCTGATCAGGTACGCGGTATGCCTGTTGATCAGGCTTTTGACCTCTTAAAGTTCAGCCCACGTAAGGCTGCAGCTTTAATCAATAAGGTATTAAAGTCTGCCGTTAGCAATGCAGAGAACAATGCTGGTTTAGATAGCAGCAAGTTAATTGTTTCTCGCATCATGATCGATGAGGGTCCATCTCTTAAGCGCATAATGCCACGTGCCAAAGGCCGTGCTGATCGTATTGTGAAGAGAACCTCTCACATTTCCATTTACGTTGCTGAGCGCTAACAGGAGCTTAAGATGGGTCAGAAGGTAAATCCGATTGGAATAAGACTTGGTATTACTAAGCCTTACTCATCGGTCTGGTATGCATCCACCAAGGATTTCCCAGCCAATATCAAGAGCGATTTCGAAGTTCGTAAGTACTTAACCCAAGAACTTAAGAACGCATCTGTTTCTAAGATTGTTATTGACCGTCCAGCTAAGAGCATTCGTGTAACCATTCACACTGCTCGTCCTGGTATCGTCATTGGCAAGAAGGGCGAAGACGTTGAAAAGCTTCGCAAGAAGATTACTGACATCGCAGGTGTTCCAGCTCAGGTTAACATCAGCGAAGTTCGTAAGCCTGATCTCGATGCTAAGTTAGTAGCCGACTCTATCGCTTCTCAGCTCGAGCGCCGCGTAATGTTCCGCCGTGCTATGAAGAAGGCTATCCAAAACGCTATGCGTGTTGGTGCTAAGGGTATCAAGGTTGAAGTATCTGGCCGTTTAGGCGGTGCAGAAATCGCTCGTTCCGAGTGGTTACGTGAAGGCCGTGTACCATTACACACTTTACGTGCTGATATCGACTATGCATTATCCGAGGCTGTAACTACTTACGGTGTTATCGGCGTTAAGGTATGGATCTTCAAGGGTGAGGTTTTAGGTCAATTACCTCTCAACCAGGAAGAGACTGAAGAGCGTAATGCAAATGCTCCAGCCGATCGCAAGGGCCGTCGTCGTAACGACAACGGTGCTCGCAACAACCGCCGTGGTGGTCGCAACGACCGCGCTCAGGGTCAAAAGAAGCCTGCCCAGGCTGCTGAGGCCCCAGCTGCTGAGTAACGGAGGATAGAATAAATGTTACAACCAAAGCGTACAAAGTATCGCAAGACCCAGAAGGGTCGTAACGAGGGCTTAGCCTACGCAGGAAGCGAAGTATCCTTCGGCGACTACGGTTTAAAAGCAACTTCTCGCGGTCAAATTACTGCTCGTGAAATCGAAGCTGCTCGTCGTGCTTTCACTCGTGAGATGAAGCGTGTTGGTAAGGTTTGGATCCGTGTGTTCCCAGACAAGCCAATCACTCAGAAGGCTCTCGGTGTTCGTATGGGTAAAGGTAAGGGTACTGTTGAGTATTGGGTATGCCCAATTCAACCTGGTAAGGTACTCTTTGAACTAAGCGGTATTCCAGAGGAAGTAGCTCGTGAGGCTTTCCGTCTTGCAGCTGCTAAGTTATCTGTTACCACTACTTTCGTTCGTAAGGCGGTGATCTAATGAAGGCAAGTGAGTTACGTGCTAAGTCCGTTGAAGAGCTTAAGACTGAACTTAATGACCTTCAGCGTGAGCAATTCAATCTCCGTTTCCAACACAAGTTAAATCAGTTAGGCCAGACCGATAACATTCGCAAGGTTCGTCGCAACATTGCTCGTGTTAACACTGTTTTATCTGAGAAGCTTCGCGCTCAAAGCGCTCAATAGAGGTGTGCTAAATGTCTGATACTCAGAACACTCAAAAGGTAGCACGCACCCTCCGTGGTCGCGTTGTTAGCGATAAGATGCAAAAGGCTTGCGTCGTAGCTGTAGAGCGCCGTGTTAAGCACCCAATCTACGGAAAGATTTTAAAGCGTACTACTAAGTTCCACGTACAGGACGTAAACAACGACGCACGCAAGGGCGATCTCGTAGAGATCCAAGAGTGCCGTCCAGTTGCTAAGACCATTGCTTGGACTTTAGTTTCTGTTCTCGAAAAGGCAGAATAATCGCTTTTAGACTAAATTTTAGTCTAATTTAACAAAAAGGATTCTTTTGAGTATTCAAAAGGATCCTTTTTTTATTTGTAAAAAAGCTGTATAGTATCGGCTTTGAAATTTTATTAGCTATCATGCCCTGCTCTATTAAGTCCATGGCGCATATGACTAAGATGAAAATTTGGTGTTTTAAAATTAATTTAATAAAAAATTGAGATATAAAGCACAAAAACTTGCTAAAGTCTGATTTTCATGGTATCATTCAGCGCCCTCTAACTTATTGAGAGGGATACTATTGTTTATTTAACCTTGGAGCATTCTTAAATGATCCAGATGCAAACCATGCTCGACGTTGCTGACAACTCGGGTGCTCGTAGCGTAATGTGCATTAAGGTCCTTGGTGGATCTCACCGCCGTTATGCTGCTATTGGCGACATTATCAAGGTGTCTGTCAAAGAAGCAATCCCACGTGGCAAAGTCAAGAAGGGCGATGTTGTTGATGCCGTAGTAGTGCGTACCAAGAAGGGTGTTCGCCGTGCTGACGGTTCTGTCATCCGCTTTGATAGCAATGCTGCTGTTTTATTAAACAACCAGCATGAGCCAATTGGCACTCGTATTTTCGGACCTGTTACCCGTGAGCTTCGCGGTGAGCAGTTCATGAAGATTGTGTCTTTAGCTCCAGAAGTACTCTAATTTTAAGGGGTATAAACATGGCAGCGAAAATCCGCCGCAATGATGAAGTTATCGTGATCGCTGGCAAGTCCAAAGGTCAGACTGGTAAAGTAATTTCCGTTCTAACCAAAGATCACAAAGTATTAGTTGAGGGTTTAAACCTCGTAACTAAGCACGTTAAAGCTAACCCAGCAATGGGTATCGAAGGTGGCAAGCAAACTAAAGAAGCCCCAATCGATATCTCTAACGTAGCAATCTTAAACCCAAGCACTAACAAAGCTGATAAGGTTGGTTTCCGTTTCGAAGATGGCAAGAAAGTTCGTTTCTTCAAGTCTAACAACGAAATCATTCCAACTAAGGCTTAATAGCAGTTTTATTCAGGAGTAATAACGATGGCGAAACTGCATGATCAATACAAGCAGGAAGTAATCAAAGCTTTAACTGAAAAGTTTGGTTACAAAACAGTCATGCAAGTCCCTCGGATTGTGAAGATCACCCTTAACATGGGTGTTGGTGAGGCTGTTGCTGATAAGAAGGTTCTTGAGAACGCAGCACGCGATATGGCCGCAATCTCTGGCCAGAAGCCATTAATCACCAAGGTTCGCAAGTCTGTAGCGGGCTTCCATATTCGTGAAGGTTACCCAATCGGTTGTAAGGTAACTTTACGTGGTGAGCGCATGTGGGAATTCTTAGAGCGTTTAATCGTAATCTCTATCCCACGTATCCGCGATTTCCGTGGTTTATCTTCCAAGTCTTTTGATGGTCGTGGCAACTATTCAATGGGTGTCCGCGAGCAGATCATCTTCCCAGAGATCGACTATGACAAGGTTGACACTATTCGTGGCCTTGACATCACCATCACCACTACCGCCAAGACTGATGAAGAGGGTCGTGCCTTATTAGAGGCTTTCAAGTTCCCATTCCGCACTCAGGCTAAGTAATTAGGACGAACCTAAATATGGCTAAGACTTCTATGAAGAACCGTGAGCTCAAGCGTGAGCGCCTTGCTAATAAGTATTTTGCAAAGCGCCAAGAGCTCAAGCAAAAGATTTCCAGTGTATCTCTTTCTGATGAAGAGCGCTTTGCAGCTGTACAAGCCTTAGCTGCATTGCCACGCGATTCAAGCCCATGCCGTCAGCGCAATCGTTGTGCTGAGACTGGCCGTCCACATGGTTACCTACGCAAGTTCGGCTTATGCCGTATTAAGCTCCGTGAGCACATGATGCGTGGTGAAATTCCTGGCCTTCACAAGGCTAGCTGGTAAGAGGAGAGACACACATGAGCATGCAAGATCCTATTGCGGATTTGCTGACCCGTATTCGTAACGGCCAAGCTTCTGGCAAGGTTATGGTGTCCATGCCTTCCTCAAAGCAAAAGCTTGCTATCGCTAACTTATTGTTAAAAGAGGGCTACATTGCCTCTGTTACTGTAACCGGTGATACCAAGAAGGTACTCGAGATTGGTCTCAAGTACTACGAGGGCAAGCCAGTAGTAGAGATGATTCAGCGCGTTTCACGTCCTGGCCTTCGTATTTACAAGAAGTGCCGCGATCTTCCACGCATTATGAATGGCTTAGGCATTGCGGTAATTTCTACCTCTAAAGGCCTAATGACCGACCGTGCCGCCCGTAAGGACGGTTTAGGCGGCGAAGTTATTTGCTACGTCGCATAAGGAGGGGACATGTCACGTATTGCTAAGGAACCAATTTTAGTTCCTCAAGGCGTCGAGGTCTCCATCGACGGCCAATTAATCACCATTAAATCCAAGAAGGGCCAAATGCAGTTAACCGCTCACGATAAGGTGAAGGTTACTTTCTCTGACAACGCACTTCACGTTGCTGTTGCCGATGAGTCTGCTGAGGCAAATATGCAATCTGGCACCACCCGTGCTTTATTGCAAAACATGGTAGTAGGCCTTGATAAGGGCTACGAGAAGAAGTTAAACCTCGTTGGTGTGGGCTACCGTGCTCAGGCCAAGGGTAATGTTCTAAACTTAGCTTTAGGCTTCTCTCACCCAGTAAATCATGAGCTTCCAGAGGGTATCACTTGTGAGACCCCATCTCAGACTGAAATTATCCTTAAGGGCTTTGATAAGGCTCTCTTAGGTCAGGTTGCTGCTGATATCCGCGCTTACCGCGCTCCAGAGCCTTACAAGGGCAAGGGTATCCGCTACTCTGACGAAGTAGTCCGTATCAAGGAAGCTAAGAAGAAGTAAGGATTGAGGTAAAAACCATGTTTGATAAGAAACAATCTCGCATCCGTCGTGCTACTAAGTCACGCGCTAAGATGCACGAGTTGGGTGTTACTCGCCTCGTCGTTACTCGCACTCCTCGTCACATCTACGCTCAAATTATTGACAAGGATAGCCGCGTATTAGCCTGCGCTAGCACCTTAGAGAAGGAGTTAGTAAAGGAGCTCAAGTATACCGGTAATATTGAGGCTGCAAAGGTAATTGGTAAGACCATTGCCGAGCGTGCCTTAGCCGCTAAGGTTGAGAGCGTAGCTTTTGACCGTTCTGGTTACAAGTATCACGGCCGTGTTGCAGCTCTAGCTGATGCTGCTCGTGAAGCTGGCCTCAAGTTCTAGGAGTGTACTTCAATGCAACACAAAGATGAAACTCAAGCTGGCGAGCTTCAAGAGAAGTTAGTCGCTGTAAATCGCGTAGCCAAGGTAGTTAAGGGTGGTCGTATTTTCTCTTTCACCGCTTTAACTGTTGTTGGTGATGGCAATGGCCGCGTAGGCTATGGCTATGGCAAGGCCTCCGAGGTTCCTGCTGCAATTCAAAAGGCAATTGAGCAAGCTCGCCGTAACATTAACAAGAACATTTCTTTAAATGACGGTACCCTTTTCCATGCTGTTAAGGGTGAGCACTCTGGCTCTATGGTATACATGCAACCTGCTTCTGAAGGTTCTGGTATTATCGCTGGCGGTGCTATGCGTGCTGTGCTCGAAGTTGCTGGTGTACGTAATGTTTTAGCTAAGACCTATGGTTCTACCAACCCAATCAACGTAGTTCGTGCTACTGTTGCTGCCTTAGCTTCTCAGCGTACTCCTGAGCAGATCGCTGCAAAGCGTGGTCTTTCTGTTAAGGAAATCTTGGAGTAAAAAATGGCCGAGAAGAAAACCATCAAAGTTACCCAAGTACGTAGCATCATCGGCCGTAAGCCAGATCACGTTGCTACTATTCGTGGCCTTGGTTTACGTCGTATTCGTCACACCGTTGAGTTAGAGGATACCCCTTCTGTTCGCGGTATGATTAACAAGGTTAGCTACATGATTAAGGTTGAGGAGTAATATCAATATGCGTCTTAATACTCTTAAGCCAGCAGAAGGCTCCCACCGTAAGCACGTTCGTGTAGGCCGTGGTATCGGTTCAGGCCTCGGCAAGACCTGTGGTCGCGGTATCAAGGGTTCTGGTGCTCGTAAGAGCCCTAACGTTCGCCCAGGCTTTGAAGGCGGTCAGATGCCTTTAAAGATCCGTTTGCCAAAGTTTGGCTTCTACTCACCAAAGTCTGACCTCACCGCTGAGGTTTTACTCAATGACTTAAACCGCATTGAGGGTGACGTAGTTGACATGGCAAGCCTTTTAAAGGCACGTTTGATCAACAAGAAGATCAAGTACGTTAAGATCGTTCTTTCTAAGGTACCTAACTTCACTCGTAAGGTTGAGGTTAAGGGTTTAGGCGTAACCCGTGGCGCCAAGGCTGCTATTGAGGCTGCTGGTGGTTCCGTAGAGGTTGCATCTTACACCTTAGCTGCTGCTGCTCGTCGTGAGAAGTCAGCTGTTCGTAGCGCAAGCAAGAACAAGATGCTTCAGGACAAGTTAGCTGCTACTGGCATCGTTAAGCCAGCTAAGAAAGACAAGGCTGAAAAGGCTGCTGCCAAGAACAAGTAATCGCGGAGCGCACTAGGTGCGCTCTTTGGAGATTTGCATGGCTAGAAAATCGCTCCTAGAAAAGGGTCGCGAAGCACAAGCACAGGCAGCTAAAGGCGGAAACTCTGAGTTACGCTCTCGCCTGCTCTTTGTAGTAATCGGTCTTATTATGTTTAGACTTGGTTCCTACATTCCAGTGCCTGGAGTCAATGCTGACGTCTTGCAGCGACTTTTTGATGATCAGAGCGGAACCATCATTGGCATGTTCAATATGTTTAGCGGAGGCGCTTTAGAGCGTGCATCTGTTTTAGCATTAGGTATCATGCCTTATATCTCTGCGTCGATTATCATCCAATTATTGGCAGTGATTAACCCTACCTTAGCTGAACTTCGTAAAGAAGGTGAGTCAGGTAGACGCAAGATCACTCAGTACACACGTGTTTCAACCTTATTTTTGGCAACTCTACAAGCAGTAGGTATTGCTACAGGCATCCCGAATATGATGCCTGGTTTGGTTGATAATCCAGGATTTGGTTTTTACTTCGTAACTACTGTATCCTTGGTGACTGGCACTATGTTCTTGATGTGGCTTGGTGAACAAATTACTGAGCGTGGTATCGGCAACGGTATTTCTCTGATCATTTTTGCAGGTATTGTGGCAGGACTTCCTTCTGCACTTGCTTCAACTATTGAACAGGCACGTCAAGGTGATTTATCCACCATCGCACTGCTGATCATCGGCGTGGTAGTGGTCGTAGTTACCTTCTTCGTAGTGTTCGTCGAGCGTGGACAGCGTCGAATTTCAATCGACTATGCCAAGCGTCAGATGGGCAACCGTATTATTTCACAACCACGTAGCAACTTACCTTTAAAGATCAATATGTCAGGTGTGATCCCAGCGATTTTCGCTTCCTCGATCATTTTATTCCCTGGCACTATCGTTTCATGGTTTGGTCAAGGTGAGAATGCTGTTGCTAACGTATTGCAAGAAGTTTCTTTATTCTTGCAGCCAGGTCAGCCTCTTTATGAGCTCCTTTATGCAGCAGCAATTGTATTCTTTACTTTCTTCTACACAGCTTTAGTGTTTAATCCACGTGAAGTTGCTGAGAACTTAAAGAAGAGTGGTGCATTTATTCCTGGTATTCGTCCTGGTGAGCAAACTGCACGATTCATTGATAAAGTAATGACTCGTTTGACTCTTTCAGGTTCGATTTACATGGTTTTAGTATGTCTTGTACCTCAGCTCCTAATGAACTGGTTTAACGTTCAGTTCTATTTCGGCGGTACATCATTACTGATTATTGTTGTAGTAATCATGGACTTCGTAGCTCAGTTACAGAGCCATCGTATGAACCAGCAATATGGCGACCTTATGCGTAAGGCAAACCTCAGGAATTACGGACGTTAAAGAATCTTGCTGAGCATTTATTTAAATGCTTAGCTGTCCACAAAACGGAGTTGATATCATGAAAGTAGGTGCTTCTGTTAAGAAGATTTGCCGTAACTGCAAAGTGGTTCGTCGCCACGGTGTAGTTCGCATCATCTGCGATAATCCAAAGCACAAGCAACGTCAGGGCTAATCCCGACTCCTTGTGATAAGTAAGCAAATGGCTTACGTGAATATTAAAAAACACGGCTAGGTTTCCCTGCCGTGTTTTTTTATTTAGTTTTTTATATACCAAAAAACTGTCGATTTCAGAGCTTTTTCGAAAGTATATTTGGGCTCCCATCCAAGTTCGTTTTTAATTTTAGACGAATCAATTGCATATCTAAAATCATGCCCTGCTCTATCGGCCACATGAGTTATTAGCGATTCATATTTGTCGCCATCTGATCTTGGACATAAATAATCCATATATTGGCAGATACTTTGAACTACAGATAAGTTATCAAGTTCATTATTGCTGCCCACATTGTAAACCTCTCCTGCTTGTCCTTTATGGAATATTAGATCTATAGCCTCGCAGTGATCTAATACATAAATCCAATCACGAACGTTATTGCCTGAACCGTAAATTGGAATTTCTTTTAGGTTTAAACAATTATGAATAGTTTTGGGGATCAGCTTTTCAACATGTTGTTTTGGGCCAAAGTTGTTTGAGCAGTTAGAGGTAGTTACGTTCAAACCGTAAGTTTTAAAATATGATCTAACCATTAGATCTGAGCTGGCTTTACTTGCAGAGTAGGGAGAGTTTGGAGCGTATTTAGAAAGCTCTGTGAACACTCCTTCCTTACCCAAAGAGCCATATACTTCATCTGTTGAAATATGATGAAAGCGGCAATTTTCAAAACCTGGTCTAATTTTATGTGGGGCTTCCATCCAATAGTTATATGCTGCTTGTAAAAGATTGAATGTTCCTACAATGTTAGTATCAATAAATGATCTTGGATCATTTATTGAGTTGTCTACATGGCTTTCTGCGGCAAAGTGAATCACACATCTAATATCAAAAGAGTGAAATAGATTGCCCATTAAGACAGGATCGCAGATATCACCTTGGATAAAGGTATAGTTAATTAAACCTTGGCACTCATGCAAATTGTCTAGATTGCCTGCATAGGTTAGCTTATCGAGCACTATTAGGTGATAATTTGGGTACTTTCTACAAAAGTAAGGTACAAAGTTTGACCCTATAAATCCTGCACCACCAGTAACTAAAACTGATATAGCCATTTCACTCCTCCCCAAATGCTTCACAAAGCACATCGTTATTATTTAGTTGTTTGCCCAATCACTTTACATAATTCTTTAAAGCTTTTGCCTGCTTTATCTTTGTCAGATTGAATAACATAATTTCTTAGCCAAGGAAGATTTAAGTCAGGATCATCAAATTGAACTGTAAACTCCGAGCTAGGGCAGTAAAAAGAATCACACTTATAAGAAACTATAGCTGTTGTACTTAAAGTTAAGAAACCATGTAAGAAGCCCTTTGGAATATATAGGCTTAAACAATTATCAGAATTCAACTTAATGCTGAAACAATTTCCAAATGTTGGTGAGTTTACTCTAATATCAACAACTATGTCTTGTATAGACCCATGAATGGTTCTAACTAATTTAGCTTGTTCATGACCATTAAGTTGACAATGCATTCCTCGCAAAACATTTTGATATGAGAGGGATTGATTATCCTGAGAGTTATTTATATCAATACCATGTGCACTAAATTCCTTTTGATTGTAGGATTCAAAAAAATGTCCTCTACAATCAGAGAAAATTTTAGGCTCGACGATAATGAGGCCAGAAATATCAGTTTTAATAAAATTCATATTCGTCAGCCAACACTTTAATTAGGTAGTCTTTATAGTTTCCGTCAGTTAGATTGTTAATAATACCTTCTAGCTGATCTGCATTTATATAGCCTTTTTTATAGGCTATTTCTTCTAAGCAAGCTATTTTTAAGCCTTGTCTTTTTTCAATGATTTGGACAAAGTTACTAGAGTCCATAAGAGAATCTGGTGTTCCTGCATCTAACCATGCGTTTCCTCTTAGTAAAGGCAATGCTTGCAGCCTACCTTCTTTAAGATACATATTGTTTAGGTCTGTGATCTCAAGTTCATTGCGCTTTGATGGACTTAGTTTATTAGCTTTTGCAATGACATCACTTGGGTAAAAGTACAAGCCTACAGAAACGAAATTGGATTTAGGATTTATTGGTTTTTCCTCAATGCTTTTGACGTTAAAGTTATTATCAAACTCTATAACGCCAAATCTATTAGGATTTGATACATGATAGGCAAAAATTGTAGCTTGGGAGTGTTCGTGCTTATGTATGGCATCCACATATTTATTTATATGTTCGCCCAAATAAAAGATATTGTCTCCTAGGATTAGGCATACGTTATCTTCTCCTATAAAGGATGCACCAATGATAAAAGCTTCTGCTATTCCTCTAGGTTCTTCTTGTATAGCATAACTTATAGATAGTCCTAAGGTAGAACCATTGCCTAATAATCGCTTAATATTAGGCAGATCTTCAGGAGTAGAAATAATAAGAATCTCCCTAATATCAAACAACATTAGTGTTGATAAAGGGTAAAAAATCATTGGTTTATCGTAAACTGGCAAAAGCTGTTTAGATATAGTCTTAGTAAGAGGGTATAAACGAGTTCCCCTTCCGCCAGCTAAGAGTATGCCTTTAATAGTAAGCTCCTTTTATCAAAAAGAATCTATCTTAATTATCACATAGAAACATTTTAGTAAAATACCCAGTTTTTTTAAATAAAAAGGGCATCACAAAGGATGCCCAAAATATACAAAGAATAAAAACTCAAAGATTACTTATCAATGCAGTCTTTAGATAAAATAGTTGGACCTGAGTGCTCAAGCTGATTTGGATAATCTAAAGAGTAGTGAAGGCCTCTTGATTCTTTGCGCTCTTGAGCAGAGCGTACAATGATTTCAGCTACCTGAAGTAAGTTACGTAGCTCTAATAGGTTTTTTGAAACCTTAAAGTTAGAGTAGTACTCGGTAACCTCATTCTTAAGCAGGTTGATGCGGTGCATAGCTCTTTCAAGACGCTTGTTAGTACGTACAATACCAACGTAATCCCACATCATAAGACGTAGTTCGTGCCAGTTGTGAGTAATAATAACCTCCTCATCTGAGTCACTTACACGACTCTCATCCCAAGCTGGGATCTCTATGCCATCATCACCCCACTCATCGTCATCTAAATGCTTCAACATGTTTTTGGCAGCTGCCTGACCATAAACAACGCACTCAAGTAGAGAGTTGGAGGCTAAGCGGTTGGCTCCATGTAGGCCTGTATAAGCCACTTCACCAATAGCATATAAGCCTTGAATATCGGTGCGGCCCTTGTTGTCAACCATTACACCGCCACAAGAGAAGTGAGCAGCAGGAACAATAGGAATTGGTTGCTGAGTAATATCGATACCAACCTTTAAGCATCTTTCATAAATAGTTGGGAAGTGCTTTTTAACAAAGTCAGCAGGCTTATGACTGATGTTGAGGTACATACAATCAGCACCAGTCTTCTTCATTTCATGATCAATAGCACGAGCAACAATATCACGAGGGGCTAATTCACAGCGCTCATCGTATTCAGGCATAAAGCGAGTGCCATCCTTGCGCTCTAAAGTTGCACCTTCGCCTCTTAGAGCTTCGGTTAATAAGAAGTTACGATCGGCTGCATTGTAAAGAGTGGTAGGGTGGAATTGGTTAAATTCCATATTGGCTACGCGACAACCTGCACGCCACGCCATAGCAATACCATCGCCAGAGCTTACCTCAGGATTGCAGGTATATTGATATACCTTAGATGCACCACCAGAACATAGAGCAACATAACGAGCTTTAATAGTTTCTACATGATCGCTCTTTTCATTTAATACATATGCACCCAAAACACGATTACCAGGAAGATTTAATTTCTTGGTGGTAATCAAATCAATAGCATAGCGATCTTCTAAGATAGTAATATTTGGATTTTCTTTAGCACGAGCAACTAAGGTTTCTTGGATAGAGCGACCAGTGTGGTCTTCAGCGTGGAAAATACGGCGATTGGAGTGGCCACCTTCACGGTGTAGGTGGTAAGGAGATTGATCTTTTTTAGCTGGTTCTTCTTTTTGATCAAAAGGAACACCAGCATCAATTAACCATTGAATAGACTCTTGGGCATGCTCTGCTACATAACGAACTACTTTTTCATCACAGATAAATGAGCCAGCAATACATGTATCTTTAACATGATTATCAATAGAGTCTTGGTCATCTTTGATATTGTATACACCAGCAATGCCACCTTGAGCGTAGTTAGTTGAGCCTGCGCAAACATCTGCTTTGGAAAGAACAATAACTTTTGCCTTTTTTGCTATACCTAAGGCTAAGGTAAGTCCTGCTGCGCCACTTCCGATAATGAGACAGTCTGTTGTGTAGTTCATGAGCGACCCTTTTAAATGGAGTTAAAAAAACTCAGTAAAACAGCATAGATTTATACTTAATTGTTAATACAAGAGAGCAAGAGCTGTTATTGCTAAGCTGGCTAAATTAATTAAGCCTGTACAAAACAAAAGACATGATGAATTAATTTTAGATCCACAAAAAAACAGGGGCAAATTAATAGAAACTTGCACCGTTTGGAGGCATTAATTAAGAGCTATTTATAAATCACTATATTTTTAATAAGCGACTAAAAATTATTCAAAATCAGAATAGGTCATTGTTTTAGTCTATAATGAGCACTCTAATTAGGTATAAGCAAACAAAACTAAATTATTGTGTTTATGTCTGTTAAGAATAGTTGGTTTTAATATCGTTGCTTTGCGCAGCAGATCATGTGATTTTGCAAATATATGAAATATTGAAACCAGTTTGGGAACTTAATTTTTTTAAACCTGTCTAAATAAGTGAAATAGATGTTGGATGGATACATTGAATGCAAAGGACGAGAAAAACAGCTCTAGAGAACACTACAGCTGCTAGCGATCAAGCTATCGTCGAAAGAGTGCAGCAAGGTGACAAAGAGGCCTACAACATCTTGGTGTTACGTTATCAACATAAGGTATGCGATATAGCATATAAGTATGTAAATAATTATGTTGATGCCAATGATATAGCACAAGAATCCTTTATTAGGGCGTATCGTGCGCTTGCTAATTTTAGGGGTGAAAGCTCTTTTTATACATGGCTTTATCGTATTGTAAGTAATACTGCCAAGTCTTATTTAGAGCAAAATCAAAAACATCGCTACTCAGTTGATGTTGATGATCCTGAATTTGATAGTCAGCAAGACGTAAAAGGTTTATTAATCTCAAACGATTCGCCAGATGCCTTACTTGAATCAGATGAACTACATAAGATTGTTAGTCAGGCCATGGAAGACCTTCCAGAGGATTTAAAACGAGCTATTGTACTCCGCGAAGTTGAAGAAATGTCTTATGAGGATATCGCTTCAATTATGGACACACCTATCGGAACTGTAAGATCACGAATTTTTCGTGCACGGCAATTTATTGAAGATAGATTAGCTCAGTTTTCACAAGGAAATTAGTTTGGAGCAGTATATGCAAAACGTGTCATCAAAAAATAACGAGCATCTTATAAGAGCCTCGGAGCTTTTTGATGGACAGTGCCATCAGCAATTTTCCGAGGATAGCTCAGTACTTGCCTCAAATGAGGTTAAGTCACACTTGAAAAATTGGGCATTGATCAGAAGCGCTTTACGTAATGAGCTTCCTAAACAAGTTGATCTTAACTTTTCTGATAAGGTCATGGCTCAGATTGCCAAGGAAGATCCTATTACATCATGGGTTCCTCCATATGAGGACAATGATGATCTGCCTTCAATGCTTAAAACTTCATTCAATAGTCAAGCTACTCACAATGAAGTGCTCTTTGATCAGGCTTCTGTTAATACCAAGGATAATTTAGCTGCTATTGCTAAGAATAAGAAAGCTAAAGCTATTAACTTTAAGAAGATTGGTATTTTTGCTTCACAAATTGCTATTGCTGCCTCAGTAGCAACTGTAGCTGTAATTGGCTTGCAAACTTACAATGCCTCTGAGCAGAGTATGGATAATATTGCTACTACTGCTTCTAACAATGTTGGACCTGTAGTAGGTTTAAGCTTAGCCAGCTATCAAAACAATGATAGTGACATTGTTTTGAATGTAGATAGCCTACAAAACTCAGAAAATGGAGTTAATCAAGGCTATCATGCTGATCTAAAGCAAAAGCGCCAAGAAGAAATTGAAAAAATTAATATTTATTTAAAAGGTTATGTAATGGATACTGCATCTAACCAGTAGTCGATTAAACCTCAAAAGAAAAGCCACTTAGCGTCTTATTGATACTAAGTGGCTTTTTTGTTAGCAATTAGCCTAGAAATTGCTAAAATTTGATAATGAGATTAAAGGCGTAACTGCTGTAAGGATATTAGTTCTATGTTTAGAGTACTAAAATTTTTTCTTTTATCTTTAACATTACTTACTAGTGCGCAAAGTTTTGCTAATGTTGATAATTCTTTAGATGCTAATGGACAAGATGCAGCAAGTCTATGCATGACCTCTTTTAAAGAGATTAGAGATAGAGTTATGGGTACTACCGCCCAGTCAGTAATTGTTATGACTGGAGATGGCAACCTTTCTCCTTTTATAACTTTACAAAGCTCTGCTTCTAATGGAAATCATTATGTTCTTTGGCAAAGTCTTAATGGTGATGTTAGGGGGTATGCATTACGCAATGGCAAAGGTTTTGACTATTCAAACTCTGCCTTTAATACACTGCCATTAACTTGGCATCCTACCTTAATTTGGGACAATTTATTTGGTTCACAAAAAGAGCTAAAAAACTACTCTTGTGTTCTTACTGGTAGAACAAGAGTTATGGGCAAAAGAGTAAGCTTAATTCGCCTGATACCTCAAGAGGGACTAAGATTTTCTTTTATTTTGGCAAAAGAGGACGAGTCTGATTTTCCTGTTGAGTTAACCTTGATTGACAATAAAGGTGCTGTAGCTTCACGACTTACTACTATGGAAAGTCGCATTATTGGTGGTGTTGATTTTCCTATCAAAGACCATGTTTTTGATAATGCATTTGCTAATAACAAAAATCATTTAAGTAGCAATCAAAATGAAAGATTTAGTAGTAAACAGGTTAAATCATCAGAGGTTAATGAAACATCAAAATTAATTTCAGATAAGGTCACACTTAATAATGATCTGGCAAATTCTAAAAATTTTTCACCACAAAATTTTGAGTCTGCTCAAGCTTCGCTGGGTGAAATAGTTGTGAATGATGCTCAAGGTGCTGGCGCTAGCTTAAATAAAGATGGGCATGATAGCAGTATTATGAAAAGTATAGCTGAGCAAGATAAGGATCATAGTATTGCAGGGGCTGATAGTATACAAGAGCTTATTTGGCCAGAGTTAAATATTCCAAGTGTTTATACTTTAGTTGCCCATGGCAAATATATTGAAGGTGGCCCAGAGTGTATTTATCAAGAATACTCAGATGGTATCACCTCATTTAGAGTGTATCGAAATAAGCGAAGCTCCATTTTCTATCCTGTTCTTACTAATGGCTCACTGTCCGTTGTAAGAAAGAATAGTATCAACTATGAGTACTCTGTAGTTGGTGAAGTGCCAGTTGCTTTAGCTGAGTACGTTTTAACTAAAATTAGAGATTAGGTTTAACTGAGCTCTGCATACAAAAGTAACCTAAAA